>Ga0116227_10002435_pt1 | contig 42353 bp, 52 predicted proteins | sample S1TSphgellanicum_FD_89693 | JGI IMG/M metagenome (GOLD analysis project Ga0116227, IMG submission 89693) | Host-associated microbial communities from peat moss isolated from Minnesota, USA - S1T2_Fb - Sphagnum magellanicum MG | ecosystem: Host-associated > Plants > Peat moss > Unclassified... | reverse complement strand
TTCCACGATAGAAGTTGCAATTACACAAGATTTTGAGCAACTTCTTGATCTTTCTCCAAGTTCTCCTTCCACGATAGAAGTTGCAATTACACAAGATTTTGAGCAACTTCTTGGAGCTAGCATAAGACTCCTCTCTTTGAATAGCTTCTCTCATCTTTGACACGCAATTGTGCCACTACTACATTCAAAAGCCCCATGCACTTGGAATGAGCCTCACCTTATGTATGAGCCTTCATCAATTTTGTTCAAGGCATTGTTGAAAGCACACATACATGCACCTTTTCAAAACAATCAAGAGTTGATTTATGAAGTGAATTAGTCTTCAAGGTAGAGACCAAGCTAATTAGTTTACATAACCTAACCAAGTGAAGTGCTTCGAGATCCAAATTAAAATGGTTAACGTTGCTTGTTTTTCCATTAAAAAAAAACTCATTTTAATTTTCAAAAATCTCCTTTAGAGTTTATGTATTCATTTTTATTGATGTTGTGCCATTGAAAATATATATTTGTAGTAGAATTAAAAAACCAAACTCTTTGGGGAATTTGTTTCAAAATTCATAGATGGACATGGAGGAAATTAACCCTAATCTACAAATTTGGTTAGTAAAATGTGTACCTAGTGTTTTTTTTAATCAAGAGAGCTTGATCGATCATCAAAATTTTCTTTTTCCCTTCCTCAAGCCTTTCTCATTTAAAAATGAATGGGAAATAAATTTTTTTTAATTAAAAAAAAATCAATTGTCGGTTTTTTTAGACAATGCATTATAAAATAACCGTCGGTTCTTTACTGGTTCTTTTTTGAGAACCTCCGGTTCTTTTGAGGCTGATTTGGAAAAAAACTGAAACTGAAGGTTCTTCGATTCTGAAAAAAATTTCAGAAAACAAACATAAAAATAGTTTAAAAAAATTCTGAAGATTTTCAAAAACTTGGGAAAATGTTTTCTTTTGATCTAGAAAATTTAGAGAAATTTGGAATTTTTTTTTTCTATTTGACTCTGAACATTTATAAAAAAAATTTCAGAACTATAAGTTACTTGATTCTGAAAAATTTTCCCCCCAAAAAAAACCAGAAATGGAGGTTCTTTGATTTACAACAGTTTTGAAGATTGGAACCGGCGGTTATTAGAAAATCAGATAACCGACCAACACTGGAATTTACAATTTTACTTTTACCCCCTTGGCTATAACAAAATCCACGTCCCGTTCCTTGGGGGTAAGCTCATCCACCATCAACGCGACGTGGCAGATCGCACCTCGATTTGGGACCTGGAAACCCTAATATTCAGTTCCGTGTTCCTCTTGCATCTCTTCCCCTGCGGTGTGTTTGCGCGCTCGCCTGCGTGTGTGTGTTTTTTTGTGTTCTCCCTCATTTTTTTGCGTGTTTTGTCTGTGTTTTGTTGTTCTTCGCTGTGTGTGCGCAGCGTCTTGTGCCCTGCTTCTGCGAGTTCCTCTTTTACAGTTTAGTTAGTTTTTTTTATTTTTCTGAGTTTGGTCGAGTGTGGAGGGTGTCTTGGAACTTTTGTTGGAGTGTGCCGCCTTTGGGGCTTGAGCTTTAGCGATGGCGGAGCCGGATTCCTGGGAGGATGTGGAAGAAGGCGGCGGCGGCGGCGGCGGTGCATCGCGGAGGTCAGCTCACACCACTCCTAGTGTAGCAGCAGCAGCAGGAGCTGCGAAGCTGAACGCGGATGCGCCAGCTTTTACATTCAATCCTTCAGCCGCATCCTTCACCCCTTTTGTCCCTGCGCCTGCTGCCGTTGTGTACCATCCTGTGGCTGCGGGTCCGCTTCCCAAGCCGCACTTCCATGATGTGAACGCCGGCGCAGGTTTGCATTCTGCACATAAGACCCCCTTCATGTCTGGTGCATCGGCTTTACCAGCTCTAGCTGGAAGGAACACGGAACCACCGCAAGAAACTGACGTTGCCTCGGAACTAGTAGTGGATTCATCTCAGGCCCCGGAGACAAGGGACTTGGATGTGGATCTCAAGAAGGAGGATGCAGCAGAAGAGCAGATTCCTCCACCAGCAGCAGAGGAGAAAGACGCCGCTGCACCTTCCAATGGATCCGTTGAAAGTAAACCCTTAAGACCCTTGTTTTACGTAGAAACTCCAGTTTTTGTAGTGGTAAAATTGGTCAGGAACAAAGGGATTTGCAAGCGAACTGCTTTTATTTTTTTTGCAGACTTCAAGTGACGATGATTGTGTTATGTGGTTTCTAGGTGCACCCATTGAGCAAGTTCTGTTCAATCTTTACATGTCCCAGTGTTTGAGTTTACCTGATTTTGCTGAATTTCTGTGTTGGTCAATTGCTGAACAAAAAAAAAAAATCCAGACCAAGTAGCTGATGCCGCATCTGATATGGCTGGTCTCAGTGTCAAAGATCCTGAACCTGTTCCAGGTATTTGGGGTTCTTTCTTCATCTGTACATTTTTCTTATCTAAGTTGTGAATTCAGCTGCAATATCTGCTGTGTTAGTGTTCCTATTGCCATAAGTACAGATGACAGTATGGCCCCCAGAGATATATTGATCACATGCCATGGTTACCTATTTTATAGTTTGCTTACTTTGACAATGGATATATGGAGAGGTTTAACATTGTGCTCTTGAGTGCAGAGGAAGAAAATGAGGAAGTGGCACATGAAGTGGAGTCTAAGTCAGCTGAGGCTTTAGAAGCAGACAAAGATGATTCCAGGCAACACTTAAATGTTGTTTTCATTGGCCATGTTGGTAAGAGCCTGCAATGCGTTACGTATGATTTATTTGCACATGCAGACTGTAGTGGATGGATGGCTGTTCACTTGAATTCAACCGAATGAAGTAATTTGGTGTGGATCATATGAATGTGTCTGATGAACTTTTGACTACTGTGTTGGATTGAATTTGCTTGTTTTATTGAGGGATCCAGTTGGAATAGATGTCAAATTTTTGCATGTTGCTCATGTTAGCAAGTGATGAATTTGGTGTGTGGATTGCAGATGCTGGGAAATCAACCATTGGAGGACAGATTTTGTATCTAAGCAACATGGTGGATGAACGTACCATCCAGAAGTATGAGCGTGAGGCCAAAGAGAAGAATCGGGAGAGTTGGTTAGTTGGGCCATTTCAACTGCTGCTTTCTAGAGTAGAGTTCTCTAAATGCGTGATTGCTGTGTGGGTGTCAAATGAAACTTGGTTATGAGAATATGCCATTTCTGAGATTGAACATGCAAAGTAGGGTCATGGGCTTGTGGAAAACCATGATGATGCTGGTTGGTGTAGAATCTGATAGGGTTTGGTTCTTGCCAGGTACATGGCATATATAATGGACACAAATGAGGAGGAACGTGCTAAGGTGAAGTCTATGACCCAATTTGTAGAGATTTTGTGGCTAGTAGTGACCAGAACCTGACTTCTATTAAAGAAACATAATTATTGTCTCAGCCCATAAGGAAGAGACTTTGCATGATCGTAGGATTTTGGGGTAGAATTTTGGCTTTGAACTTGGAACCCATGTGTTGCTGACAACTGAGACCTAGCTGTACACTCTAGGTTGCATTTTCTTATTAGATTCACCCTGCACTCGAATTGCCTAACTGTGTATCTCAGTTTCATCCTTTCTCACCTTTTTGTTTGAACTTGCCATCAAAGCCAGAGTATTATATGATGAGCTGCGTGGTTTTGTTTCTTGGGTGTGGGACAATTGATGTTGCTTTTCATCTCTTCATCTGTTTTCCTCTTATGGTGAACTGTAGGATGTACTGCTTCTCTTCAGGGCTAGATACCTGCCAAGGGCTCCCAAGTTAGCCACAGAGGAGGCTTAAGCCCTTAGGTTTCCACACATAGGTTGTCTGGTTAATCTGGTGATCTTTTACTATGGGGTTGTCTATTTCGGGTAGTGTACAGATCCACCTCATAGATTTAGACCTTCTAGTGTGACTGTGTGCCACTTGCTCATCTTGAGTGCTGCTTAGGTTTCAAAGCTGCATCAGTTGTCACTTTGTATGCCGTTACGATAGCATGCCAGTCTGTGTGCTTGTTTAGAAGAACATCGAGGTTGACATTTAATACCTATTTTGCCCCTATGCAATCTGCCTTTTCTCATTTAGTTTCAGTGGTGAGGTTTGCAGGGCAAGACAGTGGAAGTTGGCAGAGCACATTTTGAAACGAAGAAAACTCGATTCACCATCTTGGATGCCCCTGTAAGCAGTACTTGTATCATTTTGTGATTGTTGTTGGTTTTACGAGTAAGTCTAGTTGAAAAGGTGCTTATTGCTGTGGTTAACTTGGAGTGGCATACTTGGATTCATTTCACTCCTCTTCTCTTTGAAGTGCCTGCCAGGAATTTCAACAGGATAGCACACTAAGACCTTTGCATTTCTCTGAAATGTGTGCAGGGCCACAAAAACTATGTGCCAAACATGATCAGTGGTGCATCACAGGCTGATGTTGGAGTGCTGGTGAGTGTCATTCACTAGAAACAGACCAATTTGAGAGGGGTGAATGCCAGGCTGTATAGACAAAGAGAGAAATCGGCATGGGCATGCATTCTACCAGGGATGTGTTTTGCAATCAAGTAGTCAGCAGTGGTGTGCTGAAACGATATGTTTGGTTTGCAGGAGGCCCCAACCATTATCCTCTATCTAGGCCTCTCAATATCTTAGTCCTAGATGCTTGCTTGTTCAGGGGCTAGCAAAAGTGAAGTGAAGCTTACCCTCACAAGCTTATTGCAGCTCGAATGAGCATACTATTGATTTTTTCAATTAGACTTGTCTCTTTGATTTCTAGCCAACATAATAACAAAGTCTTCCTGTTGCTTCCAGAAATGCAACAAAATCCAGGACAATGTGTTTTATAATTGTTTGCACAAAAATTTTGAGCAGATTCTTATCTACTTGTTGGAAGTTGTTGAAACTAGTCACTGCTATGTGTTATGAAGGTAACAGACTCATAATTTGTGAGTAGCACTCTGAAGTTTATGACCGCACTTGTTCTTGTTGTGTGAGTTCTGGTTTTGTTGGAACTCTTGTGAAAGTGCTATTGTGGAGTTTTCTCTGCAGTCTTATGGATCAGCTGGGGGAATGTGATTTTCTGTTCATGAGCAGGTGATTGCAGCTCGGAGGGGTGAGTTTGAGACTGGTTTTGAGAGAGGAGGCCAAACACGGGAGCATGCACAGCTTGCTAAGACACTTGGTGTCTCCAAGCTGTTAGTGGTGGTGAACAAGATGGATGATCCCTCTGTTCAGTGGTCAAAAGAGAGGTGAAGTATAACTTCTAATTGTTTGACAGTTGAGCTTCTGAAAGGGTGACTGTCGATGAGTGGGCCAGTGAGTAATCACTGCCTCACTGATTGTCCTGCTATGGCATCTTTTTAGTCTAATGTCAAGAAGATAGACCATTTCTTGGTGAGGGTGTTGCTTATTCACCACTCAGACATGTTGGGGACAGCACTGACATATTCCTCTTGGTTGACAGGTTTGACGAGATTGAGAAGAAGATCATTCCCTTCTTGAAGTCGTGTGGTTACAATGTTAGAAAAGGTCTGCTGCTTTGTATATACTTGATGCAGTTTGGGTTTCTCTCTGTTGATATAGAACCTGAGCCTGTGTATGAACAGCCTTCAGTAGGATCTGTGTTGATATGGATTTAGGGGTAACTATTGATCACTGCACTTGTGCAGATGTGCAGTTTCTTCCAATATCAGGGCTGTTTGGGCACAACATGAAGGAACGCATGCCTAAAACAATGTGTGACTGGTGGGATGGACCATGCCTCTTCGAGGCCTTGGATTCTGTGGAGCTTCCAGAGCGTGACCCTAAGGGGCCTTTCAGGTATTTATATTTCCTCTTTTATGGTAGATCTTGCTGTCTCATTCAACAGAGATGGATTCTCCTTCTCTGATTCTTCCCACTAGACATAATAATTTCTTCTCTGTCAATATGCTGTGTTCCCCTAGCTATTTGGTCAGTGAGTTCATTGAATAACCCTTGTTTAGTACAGTGCTAGCTGGCCTATTGGAAGAGCTTCCATAGAACCTTTTTCTGGCTGTCCTTGTACATTGGCGAGCATTTGTGATAATGTGGTGGAATCCCTTTACCACTTTCTGTGGATCTTTCAATTACATCACAAATATGTGCCTGTGACATGTTGGCAGGATGCCTTTGATTGACAAGTATAGGGATATGGGCACGGTTGTGATGGGCAAAATTGAGTCAGGCAGTGTGCGAAGAGGGGACACTCTCATGATAATGCCTAACAAGGTGGGATTCTGATCTAGTGACATTTGTATTGATACTCCATACTTCTTCCAAAAATGCTTGTTTCTGGGCATATTGTGTGCAAGTTTGTTTTGTGTCAACATTTGTCTAGAGACTCTTACAATCCATTTGTCTAAAGTTATTGCCGACCTGTGGAGTAATTCCTCCTATGAAGTTAGAGTAGAGATGCTGCTGTTGAGTGCTACTGTTGCAGGACCTGGCCTTTGCATGTCTACTTTTCTATTTTGGCTGGTCTGGAACATGCTTTCTAAATTTCTTTGTCACTGGTTTTGTGGTTGCAGGCTACAGTGAAAGTTGTCACTGTGTATAGAGATAATGATGAGGTTAACTATGCAAGGCCCGGTGAAAATCTGCGCATTCGATTATCTGGTGTGGAGGAAGAAGATATTTCCCCTGGGTTTGTCCTCTCGAGTGTGAGTGAGTATTCAGATTCCCTCCCTTATCAAGTATTTGGTTGCATTGTGAAGTCCATCTTCTAGCATTTGAAGTCCAATCTCTTTTCTCATGTATCTGATTGAGCAGCCTGATGTCACACATCTTCTGTTTACTGGAACAGTTTCTTATGCATTGTAGGAGCATGATCAGATCATTTACTCTTTATTGCAAAACTTGCAGGGAGTCCAATACCTGCTGTTTTGGAATTTGATGCACAGCTGCAAATATTGGAGCTGCTTGACCACAAGGTAGCTCCTGGCCCAATGTAGTTGAGAACAGGAGGGACCATATATTCCATATTTTGCATGCTGTGGTCAACTTTTCTGTCACTTAAAAGTGATTTGTTTCTGGCATGTCCTGTGTACTGGTGATCAATGAATTTCCTGTATTAAAGGGAGTTGTCCAGATTATTTAATCTGACATATCTTGCTGTCAGGCTTTTTCTCATCTTGTAAGTTGTTTGGCTGCATCATCTGCACCTTGTGAGTAATTCATGAACCGGATACTTTCAGGCAATTTTCACAGCTGGCTACAAGGCTGTGCTTCATATTCATGCTGTTGTGGAGGAGTGTGAAATTATGGGGCTTCTACATCAGATTGACCCCAGGACCAAGAAGCCTATCAGGAAGAAGATTTTATTTGTCAAGAGTGGAGCTGTGGTGGTTGTCCGCCTCCAGGTTTGTGTACATGATAATCGATGGATGTTGGCCAGTGGTTTTCTGTGAATTTTACCAGGGCAAAATTAAATCAACACAGTGCAGTTGAATTTCAAATGGTGTATGGTTTAGGGTGTACATTGGTGTATCTATGGCTTCTCATCAGGATAACTTGCATATGAAGTCACAGATATGGCAGATCTGTGATGTATCCAGAATTGTTGGTTTGCTCAGTCCTAATTTCAGAGTGACTTTCTGTAGGTGAATGAGCTGATATGTGTTGAGAAATTTGAGGATTTTCCACAACTTGGACGGTTTACACTTCGTGATGAGGGTATTTCTGTTTGCTCTGTCTCAGATGCAACAATGACATCGAGCTTTCATTTTGCTTCACTGGATTTGTTCACTACATGCAAGCCTGCTAGCTTTTTGCCTTCAAACAAGAGGCTTCAGCATTCTGTGACTGCTTTAAAAATTGAATGAAAATACTGATTGTAGATTGGAATGTCATTTCAGGGAAGACAGTGGCAATTGGTAAGGTTGTGAATTTCCCTCGGGTTGCTGGTACCCAGAACTGACGCTGGCATTCCTGATGTGCTGCACCGAACAGTTGTCAATTCCACTCCTTGTGGTACTTCCATTCACATGCCTGTAGTGATCACTCAGTAATTGATACAGTAGGTGTGTCCTTTCCGATTTGGATTATATTGTCTGTAGATCTTCTTTAAGTGAATGCCTGTTTGTTTAGAAATGAAGTGCAGATTTGGTGGTCATTACCACGACAGTATGTAGTATTAACTTCTGTAGCTGCTAATATCTAAATTTCTGTACTGCAGGAATGAAGGAAAAGTGCTACGAGGTGAAAGCTTAATGCTTCCACCATATGTTTAAGATCATGAATCATTATGTAATTCCTTGTTGTACCAGCAGAACTCAATTCTCCAACTCTCCATGACCAGTGGTCATTACAAGTCAAAACTGGTAGTGTTACCAAGCTTCAACAGAGGCTAGGTTCAGGAGAGTGATTATATATTGCTGTAGAAGAACCGTGTGCTGCTTCAGTCTTTGTTGCTAGGAAATACTGCAGTGTTATCCAGTGTTATCAAAGAGTAGCCATGGCATGGATAACTATTGAATGCTGCAGTCATTGCATGCACACAAGGCTATATAGTCACCCTGCTAGGATTTTGCACCGGAGATAGTTGATAGAGAATGGTATGAAAATTGTAAGAGCGAGTAGTATTGGCACTTTGAGGTTTGTATCTGTGGTAATGACAGAACTGCCTTTGCAAAGCTTTCAGCTTTCTGGACTAAGCAGATGCAATTGGCTAGCTGCTGGGCATGAATTCTAGAAAAGGGAAAGCACACCACTGGGTTCTTGTTTTATGTGTGCTTCAGGCTGCAGGAATGGTGCTATGTCCTCACTTAACAGAATTCCAATTTTCTTTTTCTGTGATCTTTGAAACTGTAGAAAGACTACTTAATTGTCTTTTCTCAGTCCTTGTTCATGAGTGGGACACTGGTTCACAGTGGTCTTGACAAAATTGAATGGCTAAATGGACTAATTCTTCACATTAGAAATGGTTGAAAGCTTGCATCAGTATTTATGGCTTCAAAAGAGCACCTGCAGAGCGTTGTCAAAGTCTCTATTAGAATATGTTTTGGTTGAATGTTGTGTGCCTGGTCTTAAGTTATCTGGTTCCGATCTGATTCTTGCTTTCATTTGTTTAGGGGTAGCAGCACCCACCAAAGTCCAGCACTTGTCACATTCTTTCCAATGGATATGTTACAAGTTGAATTGCTATTTCTTGGAAAGTCTGGCACATGTTTGAATCTGTCCTTGTGTTTATGTTGTAGCTTGAATGAGAATACTATTGATTCTTTTAGCTATTTCTCTTCCATACTATCATCAGACATTACAACTGAGTCATCTTGTTGGTTCTAGAAATGCCTAAGCAAATTGCATGAACAAAGAATATACTACTGCTGAGAATCCAATACCTTGCTTGTGAGTCATTATACACAGTATCAAGAGGTATAATCAAAACTGCTATTTGATGGAAGTTGCAAAAGCAGAGAGTAGGGCATTAAGGTTCACAAGGAGATACAGTGACTAGCAGGTCTAATACCGGCAAATAATGGAGCAGGATGCCTAGGAATCAATATATTCCTCTGGTAAGCTCCTCCTTTTAATGTGAGGAAGTCACTAACTAATAAGTAAATGTGAAGGTAGCAGACAAAAGCAACTGGTGATAGCCAAGGATTACAGTCTGAAATTGGCTGCCTCCAAATTGGCACAAAAAAATGGTGATCTTTAGCTAGTACTGGAGAGATCCTGCACACATGCAAATACACCAAGATCATCACAGTGTGTTACATGACATGATGCATTGGAAGGTCAACTTCTGCACCACCAATTTACTGCTCACAATGCAGACTAGAAAGGGTGGCTCTATTATGATATGGAATCATCAACAACAGTGGACTTGTCCAGGGCAAAAGTTGGGGAAGTACAAATCAGGCAACAGTCTGCAGTGCTCTTTCAAATGCAGCTTCATCATTGATGGCCCGCTCCATGAGTACATGGTTAGGTTGTGAGATCTTCAGTTGGCTGTTATCACATGACATACAGACATTCAGCTTACAACAGCCTCTGACATTTAACTTTAAAATCTCCAATCCTAGATCCAATCATAGAAGAAAAGTGAGCTGTCTAAAAACACTAAGCTCTCACAAACAAGTGAAAGAAATGATCACACACTGAGCTGTCAGAACAAGAGACATAAAAGATATCAGAAGTCTCTGTCATGTCTAACAACTGCTACCTTGTAGAAGCCTTTCTCTTAGTCAGAACCCTATGGCTACAATAAAATAAATGACCCATTCAAAAATAATGCACCAATGTGTCATACCTCATATGACGCACTGTTGGCTTGCCCATGTGAAGACTACAGACAATAAGATTAGCTAGTGTGTTTGCATCCTTTGAGTCCTGCAACCATTGCGATTCTGTTATATTAAACATGTATACTGAGCATCACATGCTCATTGTTGAGCTGAACCCTCTAGGCTTGGAGTTGAAATAAAATCCAATGTCTACTGTAACACAATGCTGGTCTCTTGCCATGGCAACTCAGCTTACAGAATACTTCTGAGTTGTTGTCACAAAGTTCTGTTTCCCATAAGATTTACTCCTTGGAGTTTCACATTTGCACAAGATTTTCAGTTTTACCTTGTTCAAGGCCTCAAGAAGACGGCTTTCAGCCTCTTCAAAGTGTCCCATGTGCATCTGACAAACTGCACTGCCATTCATAAGCAGAACTGTCCATGTGTACTTTTCACCCAATTCCTGGAAGATGTAGTATGCCTCTTGCACCTTGGCACCGCCCTGTACAGAAAGTGTAAGTTATGCATTGAGGGTTAGGCCACTGCAGCTCCATTTCATAGTTATTCTCTGAATCAAAATTTCCTGTTACCATTGATGCCAGATGGTATAATGGGACAGAGAAACAGATGTCAAGGTCAAACCACGCAGACACCTACCACAGCCAGATTCACCCAAGCATTGGCCAGCTGAGTAAGTGTGTGGTCCTCATCGATCTGTTGCATGATTTTTAGTTGCTTCTCTGCATGATCTGTGCGGTACATCTTCAAGTAAATCTGCACATTCAGTGCACCCCTGCCACAGTCCAGGAACCAACTTCTTACCATTAGACTGAGTCCCAAGAACCTTTGTCACCAACATGACAGTGAAGTGTCAGATCACAACTCAGCCTCCAATACAAGAAACACTACAATAACTCCAATGATCACCTCTAGACATGAATATCAACATGGCTCTCTCTCCACACACAAGTATCTGTACTCACAAGTCAAGAGTGCCCCCCACATGTGTGTGTTTGAGAGCCTCATTGTAGTTTTGTTCATGAGCATAAATGATTCCAGCTACAAGCAAGAGCATTGGGTTGCTAGCAATAGCTGAGTCTGATAGCCAGTCTGTCAAGCTTGCCAATGCCTGCTCCTGTATGCGGAACATGTGTAGGAGTTAGGATTGCACACAACTGTACCATAACACTCACCTTCTCAGTCCCCAGCCTACAGTTCTGTAATCAGGCCACATTCTTTTCTAATGTGGACTATTATACCCTGTCTCAACTGGCTTAGGAAATCATATACATGGTGCACAGATGCAGAGAATGATCATACCTTATTCTCATCCCCTGATTGGTATAAAGCCAGGAGCTTCACAGCTTGAACAGCAGTAGGAGCTGAATCATTGACCTCATCAATAACCAGCTGAATCCCATCAACAGAATCAGATCCGCATCACAAACCTTAGAGCAACATTCTGATTATGATTTGCCATGGATATCACAATGAGTTCCAACTTGTTTAAGTCTATGAACCTAGCAGACTGCAAACTTGCTGAATGTGACCTAGAAACTGTAACTGACATTTCACAACAGACTACTGTATGTATGCTGCACAAACAAGGGAAAGCTTGTCAACAATGCACTACGCTTGGATGGTAGGATTCATTTCACCTCACCCCCCTCATCCAAATTCTTGCAGGTGCATAGGGGCCAAGCATTGGCATGCCAATTGCACGTGCAATCTGGTGAAATATTGGAACCTCTTGCTATTTCAACAACTACACTGACAAACTAATATACCGGATCAAGGGAACCCTAACCAAATCAAGAGATCTCACTCTCACTTGCAACCCTAGCTGATGTCATTTAGTCTGGAGATATGTGGAGAACAGAAGGCCCTAAAAACTTGAAGGAACCGGATCTGTCATTAAGTTGACATGGACAAGAAAGGCGTATTTTCTTCTTTTTGTCAAATGTGAGTTGCCCTAGCACAGCCCATCCCTACTAAAGCTACAAAGAGCTTCTCACAATCCTCATAATCAAGGAAAACACAGCAATCAGATTATTCGCAACAGCAAAATGATAACCCTAATCGAGGCATCTCCTCCTCTGTTCTCAACAAACAAGAAACAAAGCAACAAAGGCCAGCCACGACTACATGCTACATTCCACAAGCTCCAAGGAATCCAGGCATCAATCCAATAAATCTCTAGCTTGCTGCATCCCCGATCTGACACTGATCTGTACCTGACACTGTCCGAGTGCGACATACGACCTGTAAACCAAACAGTCGCGCTCGATCGCCTCCGCTTCCGACAGATTCCTCACATTGCTGCTCTCGTTGATCGCTGCTTGGAAAGCTCCCAAATAGAAGTTGTTCCGTAACGGGAAAAGCACATCAGGCCCGCTCATCTTGAACCCACTCTCTCCCTCTTTCTTCCTAGAACCACCGCGAGAGCACAAACCCCAGATCGCTCTGCCTGCTGTCGATCGTCCGTCCGCAGCACCCGAACTTCAGATCTTGCTCGCGAACGCTCCGTCTATTCCCCGTCTCTCCCTCGCGGGCGTTCCGTCTCTTCTTCTTCGCTCTCCACGACCTTCACCCTTTCACACGACTCATCATGGACCAAAACCATCGAGGTGCCGAAACCAGAAGCCGATGATGACATGGCTAGGCAGCATCTCGATTTGGCCATCCCCATCCCCCCAACGATTGGCTATCTTTTTCAAGAAACCAGGTGACAAACAAAAAATGAATCAGGCACAATAACAACAACTCGATGACGTGGAATTACGGGATCTCGTTTCAGGTCCAGCCCTGCGGGCGTGGGAACAGGGTTTCGCGTGGAATGGGCCCCGTGTGCAGATTCCAGGAGAGAACGTGAGAACCGGAGGTTATTATGAAGGAGGAATGCGTCGGTAGAACTGTCGTGCCCTAATATGGAAGGCAACAGCCATAATAGCCCTAAAAATAATCCATTGACAGTAACAAGGACGCAATCACGTGGAATTACGGGATCTCGTTTCAGGTCTGTTTTTGCGGGTGTGGGAACGGGGTTTTTATGGAATGGACCCCATGTGCAGATTCCAGATGAGAAACAGACAACGGGCGGAATGAGTCCATAGAACTGTCGTGCCCTAATGTGAGAGGCAGCAACCCTAATAGCCGCAGCGAGGGAGAGTGGAGAGTCTTTTGCATTTTGCGAGCTCGCTTGAATCCGACCTTCTGTCTCGAAGCATCTTTCAGCGCAGCCATGGCGGAGCAGGTACGTTTGTAATACATTCGATTCGATGATTTTTTTCTTTTTTGCTCGTAGCGATTTTCTTCCCGCAGTTTTTTTACGTATTTTTTTGAGTATTAGTTTTTTTGTTTGGAAGGAAAATTTAAGCCGCGTGCATAGATAGATATTCTTCGATGTGTCTAGAGTTCTTCTCTGTGCAGCACAATTCTTCTCTGTTTTCCTTCCCGTTTCTCCGTTTTTCCGAAGCAGTTGTAAAGCCTTCTGTCTGCATAGAGTAGTTGTGTATGAGCACTTGGGTCGGCGAAGTATTGTTAGTCGCCTTTGCTCTAGGGTTTGAACCTTGTGCGGAGAGGAATGTATATAGTGATATAATGAACGTTGGGTGCAATTTTTTTGGGGATCTTCTTCTTCGACTTCTTAGCGGTGTATTTGAATGTGTTTGCAGACAGAGAGATCCTTTTTGAAGCAGTCCAAGGTTTTTCTGAGGTACGATCTCTTCACAAAGCTCTGCCTGCCCACCATTTCGTATTTGGTGCTCTTTCAATGTTTCTTCTTTGTAAGAAATCGGGGTATTTACGAAAGGATCTAACTTTGGTTGCAAAAGAGGCTTTTGATTCACTTTTATGTGCATGTTGTGGCATGCAGCACTAAGAAGTCATCCAAGGGAAAGGCACCAGGAAAGGCTGGAACACGTTTTTGGAAGAATGTCGGACTTGGCTTCAAAACTCCCCGAGAAGCCATTGAAGGTGAAGTGCACACAATTGGTTCATAGGGAGTGGTTTAGAGGATTAATGTTTAAGAAAAACTGCAAGGATTCAATAAGATAGATGCACAGCTTGGTTTTCTTGTTTCCTCCTACTCTTCTTCCCTGGAGTAAGTGAGAGAATTTTGGTATTCTTTTTTTGGTTACATCTTGTCACAAATGAAGACAAGTGAAGACACTTCTTCCACAGAGTTAGGTACAATGCTGCTGTAATGCCTCCTCAACTGACATCATGTTGGAAGTGGGGAATGTAGGCACTTACATTGACAAGAAGTGCCCGTTCACAAGTAATGTGTCCATCCGAGGTCGCATTTTGACTGGAACAGTTAACTGCACAAAGATGACACGGACCATCACTGTCCGACGTGATTACCTGCACTTTGTTCCAAAGTATCAGCGGTAAGTTGTTTTGTAATCAGTGTGCTTTCATGTGAACTTTTCTTCATATTTTTGCATTTCATTTTGGCACAAGGGAATTGCAGAAAGGATTTAGCTCAAGATTGGAGAACTGTGCAAAGTCAAAGCTTTTTGTTGCTGTTGGGTGGAAAATTATTTATCTTCTTTCCTCTCAAATCTGTTGTTTCTTGGGCTTCTGTGTTAGGTATGAGAAAAGGCACTCAAACCTATCAGCGCATGTCTCTCCAGCTTTCCGTGTGAAAGAAGGCGATAAGGTTGTCATTGGCCAATGCAGGTTAGTAGATTTCTCTCCAGGTTCCATCATTTCTGTTTGTAAGCAGGATATTCAAACAGTTTGGGGCAGAATCTCCTAAATGATAATTTCTGAAGATGTTGCAGCTGGAAATGTGCACTTGTCCACACAGATTTGATTTTTCTTACATGTTGGATTTAAGTGGATTGACATACCTGCTGTGTCTGTTTGTCTCAGGCCTTTGTCAAAGACAGTGAGGTTTAACGTGTTGAAGGTTATACCTAAGGGTGCCTCAGATGGAGGAACCAAGAAGGTGTTTGCAGCTGTTTGAAATTGGATGAGTGTTTTTGTATGACAGCTATGAATTTTTTACTCTTTCAGCATGTTTGAGGTTAGTTGCTCTGCTGGATTGGTTGTGGTCTGCATCACAAATTGAGGAATTCGCACTTGGATCATTTTGATTAGCTTATGGCACAAGATTATGGAACTGAAGTGTAATTCATGAGCATGTGGAATTCAAGGGCATTTCAGTGAACAGCATATTCAATTGTATGGTGCAATGAGGAAAGTTAATCAGTGCAATGTGGACAACGAGGTTTTCCTTCTTTTTAGGTTCTAGATGAAATCTTGCATTCCATGGGTGTCATTCTAAAGGAGTATTTGCAACAGAGATACCATCATCTGCAAACTGCCATCTGCTAAATTCTTCACTTTTTTGCAATGGCCCTGCACACAAGTGCAAGATGCAGGTGTTTACCACTTGATTGGTTTTGGAACATATGCAACTTAATAACTACAAAAGAAGACCAATAAATTGCCAGTTGCATGGTTGGATCACTTGTTATCCCATGAAATGACTCTTTTCCCACACAAATATGTTGGAGCAGTGTGTCAGAGGAAGGCTAAAATTTTCTGTGCTAATCTAGCCTACTGGCATTATGACCAAGTGTGCTCATTGTTCTAGAGATGGGATAGAAGCTCAGAACTCAGGTTTTTGTTTAATCTGAACTTAAATTTTGAGAACTGACACAAACCCCACCGACACAAACCCCTTAACCCTTTCAGAATTGACAAGACCTTTATTTGTTGGAGCCTCTCTTTGTAATCACACAGATATGCTTTTTCCAATCACTTGCTACAGAAGGTCCTTTAATTATTGGGAAGTTTGAAGTAGGACAACTATGGAGACTCTGTAAGGAACAGATATAGCCAGGAAAGGGGGTGGGACAAACTTGTAAAGAAACGCAGCGATGCCTAGAAGTATTACTAGCAAGATTATATCAACACAGAAATTGCGACTTGACCGCAGCTGCAGGCACACCCCTGCCACTAGTATAAGTTTGCTTCTCAGTTTCATTCATGAATTCTGTCATCATCTTCTCTCTCTCCAACTGAGATATGTGCTACAGGAGGCCCAATGCATATTTTTGGAAAAAGGAAATATTAGAAAATAGGTGTATAGTTTGGTGAGCAGATACCCTTGTAACTGTGTCTTTCAGTCTTTTGTTTGTGTTTCTCATGCCTGTAGCTGCTTTGTCAACCTATGCCACAGGACCCCACCCCACCCACACCTATCAATAGGCCCATCTCTTAGAAGGAGCAGAGGAAGGACATGTTCATTCACATTCTGTTTGTTGATCCAGTGGTAGATATTTGCATGTGCCTGTGGTGAAATGGCCACCCTGCTCAAACACATATGCTTATGCCTGAAAGAGATCTACCTTACTATCAAGGTCCTCAATCAAGGGGTCCTGTTTATTAAGCTCCTGCACCATCTCCGCCACACTTCCATCAATTTGCCTGACATATGCGAGCCCATAAAAAGCCATGAGGTTTATGCCTTTCAGGAGACACTTCCCAATTCTTGATCGGGAGTTAGTTAAACTACACCACCACCAGAGTCTAGTGATGATCATCAGTGGTGTCTGTTACCAAACTTGGAACTTCACCTGTTTCTTTCAACATGTTTTTCATTTCCCAACTAGCCACTGGCATCAGGGGCAAACCTCGCCAATGTCTTCAGCCATATTCTTCAGTGTGGTCAAACCTTCTGAAATTGTGTCCAAATTCTGGTCCTGTGAACCAAGAAAACACTTGGCTTCTCATGAATCGCAGACAAGGCAATACAAGGCAATAGCCCTCATCAAGAAGCAGCATGAATAGAAGTGGGGTTGACACAGGAATAAATTGGATCTGCACTGCATGGCTTGAGACATAAAAGCATTGTCTAAAATATACACTTTTGCTTCTTTGATCACATCCATCATGGAGATACCTGCTTATGTTGCCGTAGCTCGACATCTTGTTGAAGGTTTCTGGACTCTTCTGAATGCTCCTTTTGTTCAGTCCACTTTATATCATCTGCCATATTGCCACGAAGAAGACCATCCATCAGAGGAAAAAACCATGATTAGCACACACATGCTGGAGTGACTGAGTGATCATTCTGCATGAGAGAAAGCTGACCAGGGCTGACAGAATCAATTTTGATCTCCAAGGGCATGCTTTTCTTCGGGGAAGAAATGTTGCGATGGCCAACAGAAACTCCATCAGATATTGCCTCTATCTTGGCTTGTAGTCCCAATGTGAGGTCAGGACGAGTAGCCAAATCATCTGCTGAGACTCCTTTCACCTGCAGTTGCATGTAATGCAGAAAACATTGTTATGTTTGATGTGTGTGCAGCTTTCTTTTCTGTACAGTAAGCTAATTCTGAATTATGCTCACAGTTCCATGATCTTCATGATTGATCAAGCATTGGGTGTACATAACTCAGTGGAATGAGTGATCTAAAGTGCAAAGATCCTCTCTGTTGTATTGAGTATTTCTTCCTGCAGACAGAATTACAAATGCTCAGAAAATGGAAAGGGCATGAAGGAAGATGACAATGTGATGGGGCTTTGTCCAACTGTGGTGGTCAGGTTTTCTTCACCAAATTTGCTGCCATTGATCTTCTTTTGCCTTAATAGGCTTGATCCCATTGCTTGTGTTAGAACTCGGAAATCTTTAGCTTCCTTGGTCTCAGCACTTTTCTGGGTGTTGCCGGTATTCAATCAGTATTTGTCTGGAGATTTGAGGCTGAAGCAAAGTGGAGTGGAGGAGGAGGGAGAACCTTCTTGGTGGCCAGCCTGATGAGCTTGGGAATCTCTTTGCGCATCGCAGCCTTGGCCCGCCGCACCTCAGCATTGAGAGTAGCCACCACTGCACGGTTCTTTTCCATTTCAGCATCGCTGGATTTCTGCTCAAGAGAAACAATGCAGAAAACTTCAGAATCTGAGGTAATAACTTAAATCTCTCAACCTATTCTTGTCCTCAATTCTTACAGCAGAAATTGCAAACCACCCCCTTTCTTCCGTGCCTGCATTTCACATTTTTCTTCTCAAAGACGAAGTTTCCAAAGGAGTTGTGGAAACGAGATCTTCGTTTTTGAGAGTAAATGGATGCGTATCTCACCTCTAAGGCATCGGCAAGATCCTGTTCAAGACCAGTGTAGAGCTTAAGGAAATGGTCATGACTGGCTACGCCCTCTGAGCTAAGCCGCAGTTTCTCCGTGTCGTACTTCTCGTACTTCTTGCACAGCATGCTCACGCGCGTGAGGAGATCGATTGTGCTCATGGCTGCTTCTGCCTCGTGTGAAAGCCAAAGCGATGTTCCTGAACTGCTCTTAGGGAATGCGCTTCGAGAACGACGCCGACGTGAATTGGAAATGGCGTTTTCTTTCTTCCATAGAACCACGAAAGATCCACTACAAAGCACGCAACAAACATCCGCCAAATCGAAGAAGTTTCGCTCTACGTTAAATTTCCTTTTTTCCTCCTTGAGATTCAGATCATCACGCCTCTTTCATGCACAATTCTCTTCTCTCTTTCCACAGAATCCGCATCATCCCGCGACCGGCCTCAAAGCCGAATGACGACACCTTAATGTCTGCCGCCTCAAAGCCGATCTCTCGCCTCGTTTTCGAAACTGAAAACAAAAGAAATTTTCCATAACCAAAACCAGAGCAAGAACAATTATTTGAGAGCGAGACAGACAGAGACAGACATACGGAGATAGAGAGATACAGACGCAAGAACGCAAGGGACACGGAATGAAAAATCTCTGCTGCAATCTTGTTCTGTAACGCAAGTACGAAACACTTTTTCAACAAGCCAACAAACACAAACTGTTTTGCAAGATCGTGAAAAAGACTGAAAGCTTCCAGTGGACACGCTACCTATCCATCTATCGATGCATCAAGCTGTGTGATAGATAGATAGATAGATAGATGCATCAAACTTTGTGATAGATAGATAGATGCATCAAGCTTGTGATAGATAGATAGATGCATCAAGCTTGTGATAGATAGATAGATGTATCAAGCTTTGTGATAGATAGATAGATGCATCAAGCTTTGTGTGTGTGTGAGAGAGAAAGAGAGAGAGAGAAGAGAAAATGGACGTGAAGATGATGTGCAGTACCAGATCCTGTGCGAAGGAATTGCAATGCAGTTCGTCGACGTCGTTGTCGTGAGCAGTCTTGAGCTTGTTCTCTCCTCTGTTTTTTTGCCGCTTTCTGTTTCTTCACACTTCTGATTCTTTCCTCTTCAAAAAGAAGAAGAGGAAGAAGACGAAGAAGTAGCAATTTGGAACCGCCGTGATGAGAGGATGGAAAAGAAGCTTTCGAAGGAACAATCGAAACTCCAACCATCAAGAGTGATTTGAAAGAGTTCTTCGTTCAGGGGCTGCTCCATCAAAAGGTTTAGCCAAAAAAAGGAAAAAAAATTGTATTGATATTTGCCGAAAAGGTAGTTGATACCCTAGTACCTTTGGCACCTTTGACACTAATTATATTATTTTCAAAAGTTTAGAAAATTTCACACTATTTTTTTCCTCCCCAATAATTATCTCCCTTTTTTTACTTTACCCACCATGGATATAATGTTTAATATAATTTAAATATAATTTAAATTTAATATAAATAATAATAAGATATTAAAAAAATGAGAACATGATAATACCAAAAAAAAAAAAAAGGTTGAACATCACTAGTAGTACACAACAACGTGGAGCCGAACCGAAGTAAATAAATATTTGAAAAAGAAATGCCAATTAGCAGTTGTAGTTGGATGATTTAGGAAGTTCACATGTGATTAGTGACCAAGGATTATAGTTTATCATACTAATGATAGTGCATAGTGTGCTCATCTTGTAATGACCTTAAGATGTCTTAAATCAAATTATTTTTTAATAATTTTTATAAAAAAAATTTAAAAACCCATGTTTTGTCCTTTAATAAATTTGATTGTGGTTTAAAATTGCCCAATATAGGAGCCAATTTGGTTTCAAGATTTGTCCATTGTGGTTTTTTAATTTGAATATTTTATCACATAAATAATTTTCAATTTCATTTGACCTTTTCATATTATATATTGAGCCAAAATTTGGATGCATGCATGCATGCATACTTGAAATCCATACGTGTCAATCACATTCATAAATAATCATCCTTACTAAATAATTAATGAAAGCTATTAAGTTAATTAATTATCCAATCCATTTATCAACATCTTTTGAATAATTATAGTGATAATTCTAGTGATAATGCCTTCATTGACCAATCGAAATGGTGGTTTTTATTATTATAGAACTATAAGTGCATGGTCCATCTTAGGACTCAAGCTTGGATTTCATGCAAGATAAAACAAGACAATGGTGATGAATGTGATTGTGTGTTTTGTGATCCTTGGATTGAATTTTTGTTGGGACACAAGCTCATGAGTCTTGAAGATTTTAAAATCAAGTAGGGGTTTTTCCTTCATCTTTTCAAGGACAATAAGCTTGAGGGTCGTTTCATTTTAACTCCGATCATAGAGATTGCGGGCTATTCAACCCTAAAAGCAGATTAAAAGATGAAAAATCTAGAGGAGTAGATATCGTTGATATGTGTATTGGTGTTTTTGTTTGAGGTTTTGAAAACATTGTTGTACATATTTACACAATAGTTTTGAATCTTGGGTTTTGAGTGTGTGTTTTTAGCATGGATCTTCAATAAATAGTTTTGTTTTTGGTTTTGGGTTTAACATTTGTACATATTATTCATGTACATATCAAACAAAAGAATTTGGTGTTGTGGGTTCTTGATATAAGGGATGTTGATTTTGGTATTGAAAAGTTTTTTGCTTATTTGGAGATTTAGTTTTGGGTTATGGAAATACAAATTGAACAATGGGGATTTTTTCATGGCTAGGGCTGAATGGATGGGTTTATTGGGTTTTGATTTTCAAAGCATCACAATTACAAGTTGTATTTAACTTTTATATTTCAACCAAAATTGATAATATATCAATAAAAAAATGAACTACAAATATAGAATAAAGGAATAAAACTTAAATAATATATTCTGTAAAGTGTAAACACCATAAATTGTAAAGGATTTTTTTTTAAAAAAAAATAGTGAATAAAAGATATAAACCTTAGATACACTATAAAGAAACAACTAAAGGAGTTGCAAATAAAATATAAATACTTGTTATTAGCTTTTTTTTGGGCATATACTTAGAGTATTACTAAAAAATAAAAAATAAAACCTTAACCCAAAAAAACCTAGGGACTTTAAGGACAAAAATATTTAAGTAATAGTAATGAAATCTAAATTGTAGAATGAAAAAAAATTAACAATAAATTGGAAAGCAAATAATGACAAATAAATACAAGTGAAATAAAAAGTGAAAGAAAAATAGTTAAGTTATGAGGAAATAATAATAACACCCAATAATAATAACTAAAGTTAGTCATTCATGACATTGAAATTTTGACATCAAAATTACAAATTTCTATCAGTTATAAAAAATAAATAGCAAACCAAACAAAGAAATCAATAATCAATTAAAAATAATTTATTGATAATAAATAAACTAATAATATAAAGCTAAATAAATAAGTTATATATATAATTTTCTTAGTTAAAAATTTCAAGTGAATAAAGATGATTACATATATTAAAATACATTTAAATAATATAAAACTGATTTGATAGTAAACCCCCAAAACACCCATTTTATTATAATAGATGGATATTGATAAAGAATGAAATAAAATTGGCTTGCAAAGAATTATCAACTTCCATTGTGGTGTTGGTGATAGTTTTTTCGATGCAACAATGTATTTGTTAAAATATTCAAAATTTTAGAAAAGCTCTACAAAAATAGTATGGTTCATTTCCAACAATGTTTCCAACAATAGTATGGTTCATTTCCAAACATGTAAAATGCACATGACTCAAACAAAAAGGAGATAGAATTGCAATTGTCATGTCCAAGAAAAGCTGCAAGCTGGCTCACATCATCACCTACATCTGCAATTGCTGGAGGCCAGGAGAATTGCATATAACACCAATCACCTGTAAAAAACTCCATAGAGCAGGACTCCCAGCAGTACATGCCCTAAGGACTCCAAACCACCTTCTCTATCCTCAGATGAAAGGATATATGCTTTCGAAGTAGAAGATTCAGGTATTTTCTTCAATGTTTTGTTGATGATTCCAACTAGATGAAAAAACCTAAGTACATACCATAAACGTACTCATATGTTTCTACTCTTGTAGGAAAGCTTGCAAGTGAAGACTGGGCTAGTGAAACATTCACACCCAGACAAGATCAATAAAGAGTGCAAATTTTGGTCTCTAGTATGTGATGTGGCTAGATGCAGAGAGTCATTTGCACGTAGCACATGACATGATGTGAAGTCGGCTTATATGAATTTCATTGTCTTACACAGTTCTAATGTGATTCTCTGTGATGCATGTGTGAAAGAAAGGGTGATCAACAAATAGGACTTTTGCTAGTTTGTCATTCGACAAATAGTTGATTTGAACTTTTGTGAATTGGGGCATTGTTGGCATTCTCTGGATGCCGATGCACTAAGGTTGATCATTGCCACATAGTGTCACACAAATTAGGGGTTTTAGGCAAACCTGACTTAGATCATTTATGATCCAAGTTCAAAGATGGTAACTATATGTTTATGATCTTTCAACTGCTCCTGAACTTGAGCATTCCTCAAATGTTGACAATCTCCCTATTGGAGACTTTGGGGGCAAATCAAGCTTTGTAAAAGGTTGAATTGCAACAAGAAAAAAGAGCCAAAATAGTTAATTTCATCTATCGTTTCCTTGTTTGCTTGTGCAAGTTGGAATGTACACTCCATGGACAGACTGTTGCTCCAATGGGCTTCTCATCCTCTTTTTCTTGCTCAATCCCAGAAACCATCAAATGCGAAGTGGCTGAGCAACATGGTGCTTCTGTGTTTAAGATCCAACACTCTGATTTAGTCTAGGGTTAAAGCCCAAGAATTCGGGGGGTCCCATAAATGGGGACTTATTCAAAATAAAGCGCAAGCCAAACCTTCTCATAAGCCCTAAACATATGTTGATCATGAGATGGAAGGAGTAGATGGAAGGGATCTTACGACTACTATTTGGGAAGCAGGACCTATTTCTTCCGCCTATTTGGGAGGCATATAGGCATAAGGTGCCTATAGGTATATGGTCCTTCCTGCTCCGTAAATAGTAGGCATAAGATCTACTTTACTCTCTGACCTCAAGCCAAATGTGACTCATCCCTCTTGTGGATGATCACCAGTCCACCTACTTGACATTGTTATGATATTGTTTGCATGGTGCAAAATGCATACCATATCATAAACCCTATCACCATATCACAATATCACAATATATCCCACACCATATCACAATATCATAAGCATGAGCCTAACATACCGAAAAGACCTATGCAAAAATTTCTAGTGTATTTGTAGGTAAGCTTACATAGCGTAATCTTTCGTGTGCAAGAGGCAGGCATTTTGAAAAATGAAATGCTTCCCCTAAACCCTAAACCCTAGACCCTTACAAAATCATGATAAAAGATGAGCTAATGAAAAACCTTCAAGGCCGCACATGCACACGAGCTTTATCCAGGACTTCCTTTCGGATCTTGGGATAATGTGGGCAAGCTTGAAGGACTTTATGGCACACGCATATGACCTTTATGTATTGCTTGTCCTTCAGGTATGCGAATGCAAGTCGGTAGCCAATTGCTGGAGATCTCTGTTTCTGACACTTCCATGCATTCTTGTAGAAGTTGATTGCTTCTGTATACATGTGATTTTTCTCCATCATCAATCCCAGAAGCTCCCATGCCTTGGAGCAAGCTTTGTTGTACTTGATGCATTTTTTGCACAGCTCCTCAACTGCTTCCTGTTTCCCTGCCTGCAAGACAAGACAAGACAAGACAAGACACAGATTAGTTGAACAAGATGAAGACCCACAGAGAGAGGAGACTGATCTATTTAGTGAGATCCACTATCAATCCTCTTTTGGATCTTGAATAGAAGGTTTTTATACTTGCTCTCACCTGCATGTGGATGTTGGCAAGCATGAGCCAGGCACGTTCGAAAGCATCTGCATCATCCCATTTGAATGGCATGCGATCAATTGCACGAAGCTGGTTCTTGGCCTTGGCTACTTGCTTCAGCATGGTGAGTCCTGTGGCCATTGCCAACATGTTGCTTATTTTCTCCTTCTCTAGCCCGATTGTATCTTCTCTAGCTATCATCTGCAGTCGCATCAATGCACTCTCAATGTCATGCTTTTGTCGTGTTGCCATTGTTGCATAACACTCCAGCACAGCTTGCCTCGTGGACCTTGGTGGTTCTAAGTCTCTACAACTGCTTCAATGCATCCAAAGAGACAAAATTTTATCATTTTCATGTTTGATATATTGAATAACTCTTGTACCTTGTGAGTGAGTCTAGACTAGTTCTGGTCAAGGTTGAAGAGTTTTGTTTCTTGTTAACATCTCTCAATTCATATGGTGTTACACATATCTATGAAATTGCAAAGAAAATCTCCACAACAACAATCATGTCACATGCACAAACTGTTCTGCAGTTAAGTACTGCAAATGAATTTCACATGGTTGTTTTGTCTTCCAGCATGACCAAATTGTGCTGGAGTTGACAATGGAGTTCATGTTGCCACTGATATCTACCTATGTGTTTTCATTAGAAGTTTGTGAGCAGCTCTGATTGCAAGCATCTCTTCACTGGCAATCGCATACCTATTTTCACTTAGAAGTTTGTGCGCAGCTCTGATTGCATCTTCATTGACAACTGTGGGACCATCCAGATTGGATTCTTCCCAACCCAGCTCATTGTCAATGTTGAGATATATCTCAACCATAATGAAAATGGCTTTTTTCCCCCACTCAAGATCTGCTCGAGCATTGTTCAGCATCTGAATATAGATCATCAACCCCAGTGCTCAATAGATACATACATAACACAGATGTGTCACAATACAAAAATCATTTGGGAATACATAGTTTGGCGATCCGCTCTTTCTCAATTTTCTGAGCATTGTACAATACAAAGAACTTGAGTCTGGAATTGTAGAGTCAAAACCTGGTGAGCCTCACAAGGATTGTTGGAGTAGCATGCAAGCAAGCCTTTGCAGAAGTTGAGTCCTGCATGTGAACTTGCTGTTGGTGTTCCTTTCTCAGCACGTTGTATGTATGGTTCTACTTCTTCACTTCTTGCTGCTCTCCGCAAGAGTTGAATAAGCTGCCGACAGATTGCCTTCATGGGATAAGAGTCTAGGAAGTTTTGTGCATTTTTTGACAACTCTGCTTTTGTCAAATTCCAACAAAATTAGCTTTGATTCTTGGTAGAGTGTGACATGGGAAATTGTATACTTGGGCAAGAGCTGTGTAGTGATTTGGGTTGTGCTCCAGGATTTGTTGGAAATGCAAGATGGCTGAGTCATAGAGCTCCCTATGGAGCATAAGATTTACTAAAATCTCTCCAGCTTCTTCATTGAATGGGTCAGCACGCAGAAGAGCGGAACACTTCTGCTCACAATCAGTCACTTCTCCCCTGACATCCCACACCACATCGCACTCAACATTACTATTTTACCAGAAAGCAAAACAACAAGACTTTCAGGTTGTAATTGAAGATTGCGCACTTTGTGGTTTTAGGAGTGTGCAAAGAAGAGAAGAAAATAAAGCAAGGTTAAGTGTGATTAGATGAAGAAAGTAAGGATCTGCACCTTGAAAGATGGATTTTAGCAAGGGTTAGTGATGCTGCACTGTGTGCAGGATTGCATTTCAGAGCCTCATTCAACAGTGCTATTGCCTTTTGAACATCCTTCTGCACTTCACATTCCTGCGCTCCTGATATTGTTTTTGGTTATTTCATAATTTCACTCACCCTCACCATCATCACAAGAGGAATGTTTGAGCTCAAAACAAAAGCACAAGAGTTTGTGGGCATTGGTTGGTTATGGTTACAGAAGTGGAGAGACACCTGAGCAAATTGGAAGTAAATGTCAGCAGCAACATGCTTCTGATCCCGGATTGCATCCAAATGATGCCCATGGAGCTCTAGTGGATAGTTGTTGTGAAGATCTCTTGCATTTAACATCACCTGCTATCACCAACTCATAATACAGCATGTAACATTTGCAGCATAAATCTAATCTTTTCATCAACACATGAACAAAAGTTGCAAAAGGGGGGCTTTGTATGTACCCGGTAATGATGCAAGTATTTGGGTGCAGGGTCTGACGTCCTGGGTGCAACCTGCATGCTTTCTTATCAAAATCAGAATGATGAAAGGAAGAAGACAAGCCAGAAAACATGAGAGCTAGTTTTTACAGGCTTGTGCAAGACGGATCTATTGAGCTCGACAACAATTTCATGCAACGTTGTTTTCTCCATAAAACAAAAAGATTAGCACTTTTGGCTCCTGCCAGACATGCAGAAACCTACGAGTGAAGCAAAATTGTCAAATGGTTGTACATAGCAACCTGTGTGGTAGAGCCCTGCTTTCGCTGTATGTTTTGCACTTTGGAGAGTAGCAATGAAGCCCTGAGACACAACATGAGTGTTTTTGTGCTTTTCAAATTCTCTTGGAGAAGACAACCATCCTCTACATTGGCAAGCAATTTGTTCAACAGCTCTTCTGCTCTCTCGTAGTTTTTGAGCTTGAAATACAGCTCTACAGACAACCAAAAAAATTCGCACATGTTTGTTTCCAAAATGACACAACAATGTTAACATGATGGCTCTTGTTAAGAAGAAAATGGAGTATATGACATTCAAGTGCAGAAGAAGGTATAAGTAGTATGTACCTGCAACATCATAGCATAGATCAAGCTTTGCAAGGCCGTCTTCAACAATTGGGAGAGCACTCTCATAGTGTTCCATAGCCTTCCCATAGTTATGAGTGGCCACTAGTGCATGTCCCACTTGGCTTGCCACTGATGCATCTTGTGGACTTTCCTTGCTAGCTGCCGCATATGCCTTCATTGCTTGCTCAGACTCATCAATTTTCATGAATGCCTCCCCCAACATCAAGTATGTCTGCAAACTCAAGGAACAAAAAACTCTCTTGCAAAACTGGATTCAAAGAGATGTATAAAAGAATTGGGCATTCTTTCTGATGACATCATTGTTGGCTATTTCTAGGTTTAGCACAATAGAGCTTCATGTGAGAGTTTACATAGAAGAAAGATCAGGTTTAGGACCTCCTAACCTTGGAATTGGGAAACAACTGCACAATGTCCATGTAGCACTTTGAAAAGCGAGCTTTATCATGTTGGTGCTTCATGTAGATATCTGCCAATGCTACTTTTGCTGGCACATAGTAGTTGCTGCCTTGTGAAACCTGAACATGATCACACAGCCAGCCCTGAGACTCAATTCCTCTGCCAAACATATGGTCTGGAATTGAAATCTTGATTATGCTGGGCACATAATGTTTCTTGGGATGTGATGGTTGGTTTCCTGCAGCTAAATTTCTGTTGAAAGCGCACCTTCCTACTGCAAGAAGTTGGTATTCAAATTGCAGGTGCTACTTGCAACTTCCAGAAAGTATAGATTTGCAGAGTATGTGTATGAATATGTATGTTGATTTAAGATCAGGAGGTGTAGATTTGGATCTGATAGTGGCATGCAGGAGACAATACCTGACTCAGAATGGCAATGGCAGCATCCACATCCCCTCTTCCTAATGCAAGATCACAGTTTGCTATAACAACTTGCACCTGAAATTGTCCACAGATTTTGTTGAGCCTCTTGACATCTAGTTGACATCATCATCCCAAGTCTTGAGCTTTTCCTCTCTCTCTCTCTCTCTCTCTCTCTCTCTCGCTCCTTTTTTGATGAGAAGGGAAGTCAGAGATTGTGTATTACCTCCTCTGGACAGCCAGAGAACTCATTCATCGCCTCCTGAATTGTCTTTGTGGCTTCAGGGAAATGGTTGAACTGCACATGTACCTCAGCAAGCAGCAAGAAAACCATAATGCGGTCTGCATCAGTTGTCATCTCCATGTGCTTTTTGCAATTGAAATATGATGACTTTGAGTCTATGGTTGCTTGCCGCATTCCTGGCAAACACATTGCAGCTTCGAGAACCTGGGATAGTCCAATTCACCCTCCCAAAGTTCAGCTCAAACTCACAGCTTTGGTATGAATGAAAAATACTTCACTATTTGCTGGGTGGAACTGTAGGAATGAAACACAGTTGAAACCTTCAATGCTTCTTCAAACTGCAAGCAGTTGACAAGGATTTGTGCTTGCAGGACATGATATACTACAGTCTCCCGAACAATGAAATCTTTACTGAGTGCTTGCTCCAAGCTCTGTTTTGCTATTGCAAAGTTGCCTTGATTAACATACACCTGCTTGCATTTGCCCCAGAATCAAAACTTCACAACCTAAATCCAGCGCAACAATTTTTCCAAATTCAGCCAATGAAGACAATCCATAATTCAAAACTTGCAACAAAAATTAACACTAAGGAGCTTGCAGCCCAGCAAATGGAATCATCATTGACCAGAACACAATGCAAGAAACAAATATGAGGATTCCACCAATGTTCAGTACCTAGGAAGATGTACCTTAGCAAGAAGAAGCTGTGCACTGGCATTGGCAGGGTCAAGGACCAGGACAGACTGAAGGGGCTGGTGAGCAGCCTCAAAATCATCCAAGTGAATCAAGACACGAGCTAGCATGAGGTGAGCAGCCACAAGGCCTGGTACAGAAGTCAGTAGGTGCTCAAGTATATGCAAGGAGTGCTGGAGTGAGTAACTTTTCTCAACATGGGGTCCTTTGCACTCGTACCTTGATAGACATATGTATAGATGCACAATACCCAGTAGCCTATCTGGATTCAGTTCCGTGTACATCTCAAAACCCTGTTTTGATCTCATCATCTGCAGGCATGAATTCAAGGAGAAAACATGTGGAAAGGCAGTCTTAGTAGATTCTTGGCCTGATGAGTAGTAGCTGACAAAAAAGGGTTCATCTTAATCACAAACGTTTTTCTTTTCATTCTACATGAGTAGCTTCCAATTTATTGACTACTGTACTCTAGTGCAACTTTACATTTTCATTGCAAAATGTATGTTAAGATGGGAAAAAGATTGTGTGCATACTCCCATCTGGACATCATAAGACTCATCAAGAAGGTCACGACAATGATGATGCTCTTGTTGCTTCCACCATGTCAGCTGTGCCAATAGGTAGGAGAGCATGCCTGACTTTCCCATGGACACAGAAACCTCCACCAGAAACTCTAGCTGTTGCTCGGCTTCTTTGACTTCACCAAGGACAAGCAGGCATTGAATGATGCCATACATGGCCTCAATGTTCAATTCATTCAGTCCTGCTGCCATCCTGCTGCCACATTTTGATGTTACTGAAAATACTTCACATAAAGAAGAAGAAGAAGAAACACATCAAACAAAACTCTTCTTGCATTGATCACAAACAAGGCCTTCATCCTATCTTTGGTTAACAATGTGCTGATGTCTTGTGCATTGTTGCTTTACTTGTAGGTAGACAGAGCTGCTTTGTAATCCCCAAGAAGAAACTGCTGGTCAGCCAGCTCCACGGCAAACACAGCTTCCTTGGGCTTTAGTCTTTGAGCACGTTCAATAAACATCAATGTCTTTTGGAGTACAGTTATTCCTCCTCTTCCAGCTAGTCTTGCAAATGGCTGTGCCACTGCCATTCTCACAGTTACACACTAAAACATGAACCCAACTTTCTATTTCACCTATGAATCCCATCATGAACTGGATAGCAATGCACACTTGATGACATAAAAGGAAAAGAACAATGCCACCTTTGAAGGTAGTGAGAAAATATCATTGGAGGAGTCTAATGCACATCTGTTTCCATAGATTATCGTTTTCCTCCCAGGGTTACCTTGAAGGCAGAGATTTGCATTTCGGGTTTCAAGTTGCTCAATGCTTTTCAGCATATCAGCAAGAACTGAGGCTGCTTCTGACATTTTATTTTCAAAGCACAACATCACTTGGACTTTCATGCGCATCCCTTCAATGTTGCTTGGATCCTGTTGCCACACATGAAGAGATGTCAATCATTGAAATGCTCAAGAAGTCCACGCAGTGTTGTCAATATACACAGAAGAAATGAAGAACTTTTTCATGCCTTTAACAAGAGAGACACAAACAGACCTTTTGAAGGATGACATGTGCCATTTCCTGAACAAGATCCCAGTCCTGCATCAACATTGCTATGCGAGCTTTCTGACATAAAGCTGGCAGAAACCATGAATGCAACACAATTACCTGGCACCCATGATGCCACCAATACACCCCTACAATTGTTGGACTGGCGGTAAATGCAATCCAGATCAAAGGTTTGATTTCATGGCTCTTTAATCCTGACATCTGCAACCAGTTGGGTCTTTAATAAAGAGATCTCATAATGATCACCTGATTCAATTCTCCAAGAGCTTTTGCATAATCCTGTTTGAGCTCATAAAAATAAGCTCTTCCCAAAAGAGCATCAATGTTGCTTCCTCTAGCAAGCACTTCATCAAAAGTTTGGAGAGACGATTCAGCAATGTTCCACTCCACATCAGTGGCATGCTTTTCCTGCTCTCCTTGACTATGACTCATGGAGATCCCTTCCAAACCTAACCATGCATGCAAACACTTAGCATGCACATACTGTGGCTGCACCCTCAACACTCTGCCCCCAACAAAATTACACCAGTCAGATTGTACCACTATATGTGCCAACTTCTCTTACTTGAGTTGGAGCTTGAACATGAAGGCAACGTGTAAAAATTTGTTTTCACTCGAAGACTCCTCACCTGCCAACAAATTCTTGAGCCTTTTGCAGATTTCCATGACCTCCAAGATGCCAATAGAGAGTGGCTGCAAATAGAAGTCCTTTTTCATTGATATTTTTCTCTGCAAGCTCAAGACATTGACCCAAGTTATGGACTTGATCCTCATCAACCACCTTGCAATGCTGGTGAGCATATATCATAGCTGCCAGAACTGCAACTTCCAGCTCCCTATACTGCTTCAGACTTTCCAAGCATTTCAATGCCTCTACATATGCCTCCTCTAGCAACAATCCATAAGCCTGCTCCCTCACACACAAGCACCCCAAATCTAAGAAAATTACTCACGGCACGAAGCACCATTGAAGATTACAATGGTTATTCTATGCTATGAGGATTGCAGTATTCACTATGATCCCCTCCATGCATCATACTTCACAGATAAATGTGATTTCCTTTGCAAGATGGCAAATTGGGCTTCGAATCCACAAACTGTTGAAACTTGGATGGGCTTGACATGCAAAACAACTCCTGGTGGGATGAGGTATTTGAGAATAATCAGACCCCAAAGAACAATAAAACAATCAAAGCTTTGAGGAGATCAAACGATCTCAACAATTGCACATAAATCTGAAACTTGCAAATGCAAGAGTGGAACAAACCCACAAACCCTAACTACAGAAAAACTTAAAAGACAAGCAGATAAAAACATACATCAGGTGGCATAAGTTGTGTAGTTTTCAAAGTGGGGTTAGGTCCCTCACATGCCAGAAGAGAAGAGTGGGATCCTGAGGACACTTGAGAAGATGGTGCTTGCAGTAAGTTTGAATGTGATGTCCATAACCCATTTGCACATAGTACTTCACCATAACATGTAACTCTTCCCCCATCTTGCTTGCTTGCTTGCTTGCTTCTCAATCTTGGATGATGCCCTAATTTGTTCAAATTGCTTGAAACTTTGAATCCCTTTAGAAAACTGTTAGATCAGGGATTGCTGCTGCTAGGTATTCATGTGGTTCTTCTGGGCATGCAAATCACCTATTTTTTCCAGGTGCAAAACTTGGAACTTTGAAGATATTCAAAACTTTGAATTCCTTTGAAGATTGTTGTTTAGTCATGAATAGAATTGATTGTTAGTTAGTTAGTTAGTTGATGCTGTTGGATCCACACACAATGTAGGATGTTCTCAGCCTTGTACACATATCTACAGTGGGGTGATCTTAGCTTATTTGGCTTACCCATTCAAGAGATGTGGGGCAAGCAAGGAGTAGGTTAAATGTGTCTCTGTAATTAGCCAGGAGTGTTTTACATTTGCAAAGAGTATCTCTTCTTTACCTTATGGACAAACTCCCATCACCTCATCTCTTTGAATGGGTAGGCAGATCCTTTTAGCTCCCATCAAATGGTGATGGGAGATGTGCTTGTGATGCGGAAGTTTGGCACAAAACACATGGAATTGAGCTCCATCTAACCATGTACACACCCATGGAGTGGTGGTGACATGGTGAGAGACAAATGTTCAAACTAAAGTGTGTGATTCTAAGGGATGAAATGCGTGCAATGATATTTGATGGTAAAATGAGATTTGATGATTTTGACCCAAGATCAAACAAGATGTCATACATACAAGCCTTGCCTATTTGTAATATGGGTATCAAATGAATAATGTAAACAGGTTCTTTTTTGGAAACATTCGGTCTTGTAGAAATGTGGATGGTAGTTTTCAAAATTTTGGGATAAAATGAGGAACTTAATTGGACAATTTAAATGTAAGATTTTCTCTCTCCTGTAGCCCAACTCATCCAATTGGAATGATTGACGATTAGCACTATGACTAAAACGATTACACAAGATTTATTTACATGAAAGCACAGTTTTATGCTATCTTTGCAACAAGCTATGGTTATCACAGAAAAGAATGTGAGTACATTAGAATCTAGGAACTTGTCATGACATGCAAATTTGAATGTTTCGAATCATTGTCACATCTTGAAAGAATTTTATGAATTTCTGTGTATGATGGATGCCTCAATCATTTTTGGTGGAGAAGGTAGTATTAGAGATATACATAAATTTGGGTAAGTTATGGATAGGCGACAAAGTCATTTTGGGGATGCATGTGCAATTTAGACCGTGATAGGAAAAAACAAAATGTCATAAGATGAATGTGCATCCTTTTACAAACAAATGAAGATGAATCCCCTTTTGCGCATGTTGTTGCCATGGGTATTATTATTGCCAATATAGTACTACTTGACATGAATGAAGATGAAGAGATATGATCATCATCAATGCAATTAAAATTGGGGGAAGAAGTACAAGAGAGAGGAGTGAGTGAGCTTGCCACATCTATAGAAAATCACCGGATCACTTTGTTGCAGTATCACCAAACTCACAAAAACTTGCATGAATCTGCTGGCTGCATCATGAACATGATCTCCACCTTCTTTCCGCTGTACCCTCCACATGAACGATCTGTTCAACATTGCCAAAACTAGTCTACTCAATTAATTAGATCTGCTGTTAGATTGAATAATCCAACAAATCTACGGAAGTAAATGCCACTATAAACAGCATGAAACTGGTACATGTCCCATTTACTCTTCCAAAGTTCGGAGAATCCTTTTTTGTTCTCCTCAAAAGTCATATCTCCTCCAAAACCATCTTCATTGCTGTTCTCTATGCATCACCAAATGCAAACTTCCTTGTCCAATTATTCTTCAGAAGAGAAGAAGATGCTCTGTTTTCAGTCACTAAAGCATTTCTCATTTTACCCTTCAAAAATCAGCATGACACTTCTTCCCAAGCTCCAAATGAGAGACCACAAGAGTCTTCAGGATCTCTAATGAGGAGGATGATCATGAATCTTCACCAAACCCATCAACCAGCATCTATCTAGAATTGTTCAATTCATGGATGATGTCTCCAGACAATTCCTCTTCAGCAAATCACTGTGAAACAGACCAACATCCATGGAGACTCCAATGGAGTCCTATAGGTAAAAAAGAAGTTCTTGGATACTCTCTCAAGTCCAACTTGCTTGAGTTGATGAACTTTAGACCATCCAGCATGCAGAAAAATCTCTCCATCCTGCCTGTACAAAGTGGACCTGCTCACCTGTGCCAAATCCGCTTGACAGCAATCTCCAATTACTGAGTCCTTCAATTCCTCTACATCTGCATTGCACTCCGGTATCCCTATCCAAGTGATAGGAGAAGTGCAGCCTCCCCCTTGTTCCAAATATTTATATCTTGCCATCTGCACTCTGCATGGCATGCTTTTGCCTCCTCCTAACACTGTTCAACACTACAATACCTTCTTCACCAAGAGAATCCTCCGCCCATTCTCCAGACTGTCATCAGGGTTATTTGAAGCACATCAAAAAACTGTATTCATAATGGTGGTTGCCACTGTAAATAAAAGCATCCTGCTGCTGCACTGGTGGGCCTCTTCTGCTACTACTCTCTTTGTCACCTGCTAGATGGAAAGACTGAGCTTATTGAGTGACAGATTCAGGTAGAAAACTTGGTGTTGTGCCAATTTTTGATCTGTGATGCTTATATGTATAATGGAAGCAGAATTGCAACTGGTGCTGCTCATTTTCTAGAGTAAATACCTAATGTGCTGCTGCTGGTCTGCTGGGCTGCTGGTCTGCTTCAAATCACATCAGAACTTGCTGCCAAGGCTGGTTGTTGTCCAACAGGAAGTGAAGGGGTGGGCAGTTTGCAGGATTTTGAGACTGGAATTGATGAATGCCAGCAAACACCATGGGCTGCTGCTGCTGGAAGAAGAGCTCACATCCATTTTCTTAGCTGCTGAAAAGTTGCCGGAAGTTTGGCTCAACAGGAGATTGCTGCTTACAGGTGCACTCTTGTGAGCATCTGTGATCACCGCTTTCTTTTGTTCTAGCACCAAAATCTGCCCACACAAAAGCTGTGTGAGAAGCCTAAAGATGAAGCAACAATCTGTTGTCTAGAACTATCAAAATAGTGCACGGCATGAAAGACTATGCACAGAAACAGAAGGATGCAGGCATGTACGTAGCAGAAACTCTACATACCTGCTGAGTCTTAGGAGGAATTTGCAATAAGCTCGAATTCTCTTGAGCTCCGGCGGTTTCTTTCGTGGTCATTCCTCCTGCACGTGGATCTGTCAATCAAAGCCTTTCATTATTCACACTTTGCGCACATGAACAAAAAACGAGGGGATGCTCACAAGCTTGCTTTCTTCTTCTTCCGTTTCACGCATGCATGCTGCTGCAGATCCTTTTCAGAGGTGACGACGAGTGCAATCCTATCTCCCGGGAGAAGACAGTTCTACAGAGTTACTTCCTTGATGATGCAGGTGCGAGAAAGCAGCAGCAGAGGAAGATCCATCGCGATTTGAGAGAACAAGAGGAAAAGCCATCGCAATTTGAGAGATTACCTGACGTCTCACTGAACCAGGCATCGGGATCGCCTGCTTCCTCTTCTGGTGCAGTGAAGTCGTGGAATTTCGGCGCTTCAAAGCTCTCATAGAATTCATCCTTCACGAAGATTTCCGCAAACTCCTCACCGCCTGTGTCGAAAGCTTCCATTCTTGCTCTTACTCAAAGCAGAGATACTAACGAGAGCTATCCGAGTACAAAGAATACGAGGTAATGAATTTCCAATTCCCGAGCATAATAACAACTACACGGTTTCCCGGCCACTGAGCAACAACAGCACTCGGCGCGCAACGCAGGCAAGGAACCGAGGGATCTGTTAGCGAAAAAACATGAGCAGTGTAACCGCACAGAAGCCCGTGCTAAATCTCTCTCTTCATGCAGTCTCTTCTCAGGAAACCAAAGACCACCGCAGAACACAATTTGTGAACTTACTTTGCTGAAAGCTTTGCTGTTGAACAAACAACTGCAGGAACTTCATTGAAAGCATTCGCTGTTGAACAATCGAGAAGAAAATTCTGTCAGTTCTCGTCATTACTGTCACTGGCAGCGGCACAGCGACAGAAGAGGAACGACCGTTGTGAACAGGAGGAGGAAGAGTGCCGTTGGGCAGAGCGCCGGAGGAACCGGAATAGATCCGGAGGTTCTCTATAAGGTCGCCAGAAATGCCATTTGCTGCAGCAATCCGCCACCCTAATATACCCACCAGTTCTTCAGGGCTCCTCGAAAGAACTGAAAAAATCCGGCGGTTCTCTATAAGCTCCGCAGCAACGCGTCGTCCACGGTCGTTCTCCTCGTCCACTGACATTTTTGGTAGGCAATCCGCCACCCTCATATACCCCCCGGTTCTTTCGAGCTCCTTGCAAGAACTGCACCAGTCGGGCTTCGCTCTCTCTCTCTCTCGCAGGATCTTCGCATCTCCCGTAAGGATTTGAGCGCTTGCTTGATGGTCATGCATGTTATCTCTTGCAGGATTTGAGAGCGCTATGATGATCATGCATGTTTTCATCTCTTGAAGTTCAAGCAAAGGGAGGACTAGCGCAGGAATGAGTGGGTGTAGGGTTTAGGGTTTTGAGAGGTGGGGAAAGCTGGGGGGCACTGCATGGAGAAGGTTTGGAAATCCAAGCCAACCAAACTACCTATGGCAATGAAGATCAAGTAAGGAGGTCATCAGAACAACAGTGCTGCCAGCAATTTTGGACCCAGCAGCAGGGATGGCTAGATAGAAGCCCAGAGCAGCCATACATTAAATACAAAAATCATACTTGTTTTTGTCCTCTCAAAATGAGCAATTTTACTGAATGAAACTCGCAACATGCGGTATTTTTTTCTGTACAACACTGTTGTTGATGTTGCACTCAAAAATTGGGATATTCCACCAGTCCAATTTCTAACATTGACAAAAAAAGGTATTTTTTGCAGCTAGCTAAAGCCACCCTAAACCCTTCGGGGCTGCTATTTGCAGCTAGCTAAAGCCACCCTAAATCCTATGGGGCTGCAATAGCACTCATGATGTACTGCATGGAAACAGCCCATTCTGCTTTCAAGAGCAGATCCCCCAGCATTTGAAAAACATCGAGGTCGGGGTCCAATTTCCTTTGCCATCCCTGTCATTCCCACCCACCACCTACCTTCAGGTGAGAACTTGCAGAAAGTGGCTCTTTTACCTTCTACTGCACTTTTACAAAGGAGAACAGAACAAGCTTGCTGTACATCTGGGAATTTATTTTTGGCAATTTACTGATGAGTATGATCATCTCCAAAGCACATTCGAAAATGCATCTGGGACAAAAAAGGGAGACAGGAATGGTGAGAAAAGACAACCTCAAGGATAAGAGTTGTGACCATGACAGTGCAGACATCCCCATCCATGTTTACTCGATGCTTTCTGATCTGATCAAACAATTCCGTCATGCACTCGCCTGTGTTGCTTGCAGTTCCCCGCACAGACAAATACTCTTTGAACTTTGCATTGACATCCCGCTTGAAATTCTGTTCAATCACTCAGGTATGAACAACATATGTTCAAGAAAAATCTTTCACAAATCATCATGGACAGACGGCACTGCTTTGAAAGCAACCTTAGTCTTGAAAGTTATGGAAGGAGCCGGCCATACCTCTGGGTCAGGACAAGTCTGGTCCTCAGCAAATTGCAATGTCCAGTCAGCCACAGCATAACCGTCTTTCTTTGCCACTGCCTGCACCACACAAACAATGTCCATGTAACAAACCGATCTGCAATATATATATCTACGAAATTGTGAGAAATCTCCATAGCAAGGTAATACGACAATGAGTGTGGTCATAACCTTTTGAGAGTTGCTCACAAATTACCAGATCTCCAAAACATAATTTGTCTATACATGAGGCAGGACCCAGGGGCCAAGGTTTCTTGGTATTTCATAGCTAGTAAGTGGGCATTATCCTCAGGTTTACCCAGCTTCAGAATTGCTTGAGGATCACTTGAAGATCTGGAGTGCTTTTAAGGTATAGCAGTAGCTATTTGGGCAAGGAAATGCCAAGAATGCAGATTGGAAGACAGGCAGCACCTTGAAAACTTCCAGCATGATGCCACGGCTGCGAGGATTTAGTTCTGCTGTCATGCCTACATCCAACAGGACAACTTCTGGCAAGTTGTTGTTGAATCTGACGAAGATGTTGCCCGGATGTAGGTCTCCATGAACAAAATTATCCTCCTAACACACTCCAATTCAATGATTTCTCAAATTCCTCTTTCTGACAATATTCCGCAGCCACAAATTTACTTATTTATTGTTGGCAGACAAAAAGCTCAAACCCCCTCACAGCTGAATGTATGTCCAACCCATCCTGAACAACCTGGTCACCTCTCTGGCAGACTGAACACGCAATCATCAGTCTTCACCTGCTCCTCTTCACCAAAGTATGGTCAAGCAGGAAAAAAGAGTGAATCTTCAAACACAATGCTTGTGCTTACCAGTAGCATCTTCAACAGGCAACTACTCCCAATATATGCAAGTCGTGAATGAACACTAGACAGGGACCCTGTATCCACAAAGTTTGCTATCGTTTGTCCCTCTTCAAATGTCTGAAGCAAGCAATGTCCCCACCCTGCCTTAGATACTCCATTGAAATCACAGCAACCAATGCCAGTGAGAGGAAACATCTTGGAGAAAGACATGAAAGAAGACAGAGGCAGTGTGTCCCCATTCTGTGCAAAAGACTTCAGGTTTAATGTAATCATGATATCCAGGAGATTACATCACATCAACCTTAGAATGAGGACCTCTATTTTCTTTATGAAGAGGTGAGAGAGTAGAGTGAGAGTACAAGGAGAAAATCACCTCTACCAAAACTGTTGGATGCACAAATGGATAGATTGGCACAGGGAATGACACATTCTTCCATCTTCTAAAATTGTAGATAAATCTCTGCAGATGTGCTGCCTCCAATGTCAAATCCACCTGACCACAGTAGATTACCATCAATTCATCATCTGTATAGAAGAATCAATAAACAAAAGAATACTTAACCACCTCAGCAGATGAAAACTGTAGTTGGAATGTCTATCACATCAACTGGAATGGCTTCAAATGAAATCAGGAATAATTCCTTGAGACCACCCATCTCACTATCTCTCCTTTCTACTACACACCTGCCTAGTCATGAAAGATGCAAAGTGCTGCACACTCTTGTCCAGTTGCAGGTGCTGTAGACCTGGCACTGATGTTGAGAACTTGGCTAAGGTCTTGATTATGACAAAATCTCTTTGTATAAGCTTGCTAACTCTTGGATGTCGAACCTGTATCCAGTTCATGCATTCACAACCTGCTAAATCTGACCATCAAAGCATGACCTCATGGCCTGCAAGCCACCTCTGAGTCTGAAAAGAGGCTATGATAAAGTGAAACACATATACTTATGCATGTAAGTAAGTATGCAGGTACTACATATTTCAGTCCTCCCTGACCATATCCATGTTCAACATTCTAGAACGTGAGAACAGCAGCTCAAGCAAAGTCCTACTGAAAAGAAGCAATTTGGACAGTATAGAACTGAGTTTTCTTTGAGCTACCAGCATCTGCTACACATATTTGAAGACACCCTGACCTTTGGACAGACATTTACACCAATGATTCATATATCTGAGATGAAACAGATACCTTGACAGCAACAAGCAAGGGGGGCCCATTTCCAGGGGGTGTCCTCAACACAGCCCGGTGGATCTGCCCAGGACCCAAGTATATCCACCTTGCTTAGAACCTGAAACATGGCTAATGAAAAACAGAGGTGCTATTCAAAATTTTACAATCGCCAAGAATTCATTGAAAAAGAAACACCAATGTGGAAAATTCATAAGACAAACCTGGGCAATACTACCAGATGCCACAGGGTCCTCCTCAAAGTCATCAAAAATGTCTTCAATTGGAACCCTAAATGCATTCTCCACAATCTCTCTAGTTTCTGCATAGCTGTGTCTAGGAGCCTGTCACCCACAAAAATTGTAAGCAAATTGCAGAACCTTGAATCCTGGAAATCTGATTGCCTGTGCCAAGTGGAGTAGGGTGTTCACCACAAGGAAATGCAATGAACACATCTGTGAGCCATTGAAGGTGAGCAAGAGGTCAAAACCTTATGAGAGTTGCGCACTACACATAAATATACAAGAAAAAAAGTTCATGAACTAGTTGCTGTAACTTTATCTACTCCTCCACTGCTTGAAGCTATCCTGTAATTTGCCAGCTTAGGGGGCTTTGAGGACCACAAAAGACAAGTGCTTAGTAAGAACCTGCACCCAACCTGCATGTGTAGCTTTGCAAGCTCATCACAAATATCCACAGGAAAAATGTCAGGGCGAGTGGATGCCCATTGTCCCCATTTGATGAAAGCTGGACCTGGCCAATATAATAACCACCAGAAAAATTTCCAGGTAAGTAGAGTAAGGACCTTGCAGAGTGGAGACAGTCAACAAAAGATCTCTACAAAATGACAAAAAAAAACAGCTGAAAACACCCCCAAAGTGCAATACAGCAGTGCAGCATTTCCATCACAGAGGTCTCCACTGTAGATGATTCTTGCCTGCAAGTTCAAGGGTTCTCAAAAGCATGTGCATCCACAGAGTTCGAAAGTGACTATTCTCCTCTACAAAAGCACCCATGATGAGGCATGGGCTGAAAAGGGCCACCAAATACATTGCCCTCAACATCAGTTTCACTGCTTCAACTGTCTTTCCCATCAAGAGCCAACAGCAACAATGAGCACCGATATCAGTTTAATTTACAACATGAGACGAATTTCCAAATGCAACTTTTTCACATCTGAATAGTCAAGCACATCAGAAGCATATCACATGTACATGATATATTTCCTGGACACTCTGTACTGTGTACACTATTACACAGCAGAATCACACACACATACCTCATGGTAAACAGATGTGAAGCTCATTGCCTGCTGCTGACTGGTCAACTCCCTGAAGCTATGCAGCTGCTCTGCAACAGCTGTTGGTTTGTCATGATGCCAAAACAACTCTCCCACCAGCAGCACAAGCAAGTGGATCAACACCTGTCAAACAAAGAACTGCCAAAAGGAATAAGATGTCACCCCTAACCATTGAACACAACAATACTACCACCACCCTTTTCACCACTGAGGCTTTGTGTGAAGTGTGGTTTAGCTGACAGCAGGTTCTTGCAGGTAATAATACCTGACCACTTTTGTCAGTCATGCCAACAGAAATTGCAGGCCACCATGGAACACCTGACTCACACTTCCTCTCAGAAAGTTCACGCATTTCTTTGTACAAGTTGGCAAAATCCTTCTGCCTTCTCCATGCTTTCCAAGCTTGAAACAGAGTCTCAGAAACAGCAACTCCTTTCTGTCTAGGGCAAATGAGTAGACCCGCAAGACCCCACCTTGGTACTTCTACTACTGTTCCCATATATCTCTGACCCATGAGTGAAAAGTTCCTCCATCTTGCTGCCTGTACAACTTCACCACAAACACATTGAAAATGCAACATATTTCTTGCATCCATTTTGAATTTCCCACCATATTTGCTTGATGTCAATGATTGCTTCCTGCTATTTGTTTCTATAAGGCCAATTGAGCTCGATTTCCCCCACAAGTGCGACAGAGCTGACCGCAAACTCTGGTCCAGTTTGTAAGCATGCATGAAGCGCATGCTTGTCAATTGAAGAGGTTGTGATCTGCAGAAAAATCAACAAATGGCAAAAAATGCAAAATAAAGTCAGTAAACACCTCAACTCACTTAACAAGAGGAAGTGATGAACAGCTACAATTTGCATGAACCAGTAGTGCCCAAGTCAAGGGGGAACAAATTACTCAGCAAAGACACAATCATCTTAACATTTCAAAGAAACATCCATTTGATTGACAATATCCATTTCAATCTCAATAAATGGAGAGTTGACATGCAGATTTGCTATGCAAAATATTTTGCTGCTTATCCCTCACTCTATTCCAAGACTACAAGAAGCAGAGACAATAACTGAAAAAACTATTGTTTCTGATTCTGATTAGAAAGTCAATAATCTAGTTGGCTGGAAGCAAGACCCTAGAACAACCCTAATCCTGAATGTGATTCATCCTCTCTTTCCCAGAAGCAAGACCCTAGAGCAACCCTAATCCTGAATCTGATTCATCCTCTCTTTCAGATCAACTGAAACAGACAAGGGACTGGGGGGGCATCAACTGAATATTCACACATGCAAAAAAAGTGGCCAATTCTGATGATGCTGATGAAGGCTATAAATCTTTTTCAACATGCAGGCATCACTCAATATTCCCTTTGACAACACTGCCCAAAAAAAAAAAAAAAAGCTAAGCTAGTGAGATGAGTGAAAAAAAAATTCCACATTCTACTCCACATATCAACAATCAACTCAAACAAAAAACAGTCACACCAACAAAATCAAAC
>Ga0116227_10002434_pt1 | contig 42355 bp, 36 predicted proteins | sample S1TSphgellanicum_FD_89693 | JGI IMG/M metagenome (GOLD analysis project Ga0116227, IMG submission 89693) | Host-associated microbial communities from peat moss isolated from Minnesota, USA - S1T2_Fb - Sphagnum magellanicum MG | ecosystem: Host-associated > Plants > Peat moss > Unclassified... | reverse complement strand
GCGGGAGAAGGTAGATGGGGTGGGGGGTTTTTTTTTTTTTTTTTTTTGCGCGCGACATCCTTTGAATAAATAACTCGTCTCTCCTTCCTACCAGCAATCATCAGAGGGTTGGCGAGTGGGCAGGTTGGTAGTAGGTTGGTCGTTCATTGGGCTATGCCTTTAAAAAAAGGGACCCTACATGCACTTGCACCTTGACATATACTAATTGAGCCCGCCCGTGTTGTTGTCCGGACAACAAATTGTTGTTGTTGTTCTCTCAGATGATAATAATAATAAGTTCTACTGGGGCCTGTTCCAGACCGTATAATGCACCGTCGATAATTACGGTCACATAATTACACAATGTTCGGCCTTGTCAATTCATACTCAAAGTGGAAATTACAGATGACCAACTATCTATCCTTTGGGTTTGTTTGTTTTTTTTTTTTGGGGCCCCTTTTTAGGCCTTGCCTACCAAGGCAAGGATATTTGTGCTTAGATTTATTATAGAGTATAGTAGCTTAAGGGTTTTTTTTAGGCCCCTAGGTAATAATAATAATAGGTCTTTTTATTTTTTATTTGAGGATTAAATTTGAAAAATGATATTTTGGCTTGTGTCCAAACTTGAGATTAGTTACAGAGTTAGAATATTCTAACGTGAAGGATTTTGGTTTTTTTTTTTTTAGAGGATTTTTTGAAGATTATTATATTTTTGCATGGTGAAATATTTGAGTTTCCATAATTCTTCTTTTGCCTTAAGATACTTTTTTTAATGTAAATGGCAAGGCCACACCCCTTGTTTGTTTTTTTTTTTTTCCTTTTTCTTTTCAATTTTTTGAGAAGGGGTGGGTTAGCCAATCATTCACAAGAACAACTAACCACAAGTGGCGAAAATTTGCACCCCCATCCCCAACCCAAAAAAACAAAAAAAAACCCACTCAACCCACTTAGGAAAAAACTGAAAAAAGTACCTAAACCTCTTGTGTTAGAAGTAGGCTAGTTGGAACATTATGGTGCAAAATATTTTCAAGCACACCTATAAAAAATAGTTAGTAATTTAAAAAAATAGCTTAAAATAATTAGATTAAAAGTTTAGAACTTAAAGCTCTAGAAGTGTGAAAGAAAAGGCAAGTGATTTGATACTTAATTTATTTAAGTAAATAATTTAATTTGGGGTGTAAATATTATTGCAAACTAAGATTTGAAAAATCATTTTTTGGGTGGAACTTCATGGAACATTTCTTGATTTAATTGTTCACAGGTTTGGACCAGTTTTGGGTGAATATATAATTTGTTTTAACTAGTAGTATATAACATGATACATGCAAATAATATCAAGGATCAGACCCGTCTGATGTTTTTAGTATATTAAGATCAATATTTGAACTAGGTGGGTATCGGAGGTTCAAAATAAAATAAAATTATCAAACCAACTAGTACAAAGATGTAGTAGATTCTCTTACCATTCAATCATGGATTGGTTGTTGGATGATAACTTTCCCGACTTTTTGTTGTAATAATACATACAACAACTAGTTAAGGGGAAAAGATGCAATGTAAATTGTTGGGATTCATAACCAACCACCTTGATCAAAGTGGTTGTGGGGTTCAATTCGCCAATTAGCCATGCTAGATGTTAAAATGATCCGTAAAGTCACCCTCTCTTTCACCCACTATCCCCTCTTTCAGATCAGAGATATCCACAAAGTAATGAAATTTTATTAAATCTCAGCATTTAATGCACAAGGTTTGAGAGTAGTTATAGTAGTTCTACAGGTAGGAGCAGTGAAAATATATGTAGCAGCAGTGGAGGCGCTAACGAAAGAGGGGACGAAACTCAGTTTACCACCAAAATTGGTGAAAAAAACTAGTTTGGGTCCCAGTTATTTTGTTTTGTAAGATTTCATTCCCAATTACGCATTTGATGCTCTATTATGCCTAAACTCATCGTTCTCGCTCCTTAATCGCCTGATTTTACGGATAACTTTATTACCACAAATATATTTAACTTGATTACAATATGACCTAAAGGGTTGCTAGGTGATTAATTGGGGGAAAGGAAATAAGGAGGGATGTTATTGCTCTTCGTACAATTCTAGGTTGACAAAAATCTTACTCCACAAATGATTAGTTCCTAAAAAGTGTGGATTATCAATTATCAACCTACGTACAAGGGAAGATGGATGATACACACATAAGCATCCTTATATTCTTGGTTTTGGTCTTATTTCTGTTTCCTTCCTTCTCTATTGGACTATAAAGCACTGGGAAAAATTTCCTAGCACATTTGCAAGGTACCTTATATTTGTGAAACTAGAATATAGGAGGGATCTTAGACATCTTAGACATTCCTTCATAGTTGGACTAATCTTATGGTGCAATCACACTTGATGTTTAAATCAATGTTAAATGAAAATTTGGGTGGCATCCTGGGTGGCACTTGATGTTAAATGGGCAATAGCTTAATCTTAAATGAATGTTAGTTTAGCATAAAATCTTCATTATAAGTAAGTTTAAGTCTTAAATGACTAATATGGTGTTAATGGACTCAACATGAAAGTTCTTAACACTAAATATGTAGTACCTTGGTGGCTTTGGCATAAATTAAATCATTTCTTAATTTGCTGAAATTTTCATAAATTTGTTTTTTTATCTGTCAAAATTTCGACAAAAGATGCTTAAGATATAAAAGTTTAATCTCTTGTCGTTTTGAAAGAAATTTTTTAAATTTTTTTCAAAATTTGGCAAATTTTTATCCCAATAACAGGGAATATGCAACTTTTAAAAACGAAATTCAGATTTGTGCAAAATTTTGTAAACAAATTTTTTTGGCTTCACATTTTCATGATTTTCTCCTGTTTTCCAAATTTTTGATGTCTAAAATTAGTAGAACTTAAACTAGAAAAAAACAAATTTCCCAAAGCCCCACTCATTGTGGTGATCTGAAAGTACCTATAACCTTAATTTGCTTTAAATCATTCCTTCTTAGAGCATCTCCAGCGGTGCTTGGTATATGATCCTGCACAGTACAATTGGATGAAGAAAATCCAACTTATGCCAGTTTGGCTTAGGAAAATGGTTTTGGCTTTGCATAATTGCACACGTTGCCATGGCTCGTGAAAGGCACAGCAACGTTGTGCACCTGCAGAAAAGAGTGTAATGACCATGATTTAGTCGTAGCTCAGTGTTTGTCATTGGCCCATCATAATGATTCGTCCAGTTGGTTTGCTATTAGTAGTACCCCACCCATTTGATGTCCCAATTTCAATTTTATGGGTGGGGTTGCAAAAGAGTACATAAACTAAACTTGGATGTGAAAAATATTTTCGGAGGGTCACATACTGAGTATGTGATCCTGCAGAGTAAAATTGGAAGAAGATAAATCACAACATACTAAATTGGCTCAGCAAAATTGCACAGTCTGAATAAGCTGCTAATAAGCACTATGCACATGTAGAAAAAACATTAGTTGCATGTTCTGCACATTTTGCAAGTACTCCTATGAAGGTAGGTACTAGTTCCAAGTTTGAACAAAGTAAATGAGACAGCAAACACATTAAAGAGTTGAAAATAACGATGAAATGTTTCAATTGTGGGGGAGTTTGGACATTGGATAACAAAAATGCAAATGACCCTTAAAGAGAAAATTGAAGGACTCAAAAAGGAGTGATGCAAATGTTGTCAACAGAACATCTTTCGACAAGGAGGAATGTGCATTTTCTCTCAGTTATGCATTACATCTTGAACATTCAAATGCCATTGGATTTTCTAGTGCATCCAAGACTGAGAGAAATTGGTTTAGTGCAGCAGCACATGCAACACACACCATGAGCTCTACTACAATTTCTCATGCTGAAATAAAAGAATCAGATGTTGCAACATGGTATGCAAATTTTGATGTCATGCTACACATGACTGATAAATTAGATTGGTTTACATGTTAAAAACCAATTCCAAAAGGTCTATCGCTAGTCATAGTAGCAGATGACTGCAAACTATGAGTGCGGGGTTGTTGATGAAAAATTGAGGTTCTTAGAAATGTAGTTGCTCAACAGAAGCTTGGTCTTCTCCAGAGAGTTTTCTATGTAAGAATTTATTCTCCATTCGTCAAACATCAAACAATGGCCTATCTTTTTAAGGTGTGAAGGATAGATGTGAACTTTGTTCAAATGAAGGGAAAGGTCCAATTGTGTTAAAAGGAGTGCAAGAAAATGGTGACTTTACAAACTCAACATAATAGTGGTGAGACCAAAATCTCAAATTAGTCTTGTTAGTAGCATGAAGGGGATAGGGAAAGAGATTCTTCAACTTTGGCATGAGTGCATGGGACATGTGAATTTAAGCACATAAAGACACATGTATGAACACAAGAGCTTACAAGGGTTCATTGTGTCAAACATTGATTAAACACCATATTTTTATAAGGATGTGCTTTTGAAAAACAACATAAGGCATCATATACAACAACCAATAAGAAGGAAACATGTTTAATATTTGGAGCATTTTTTCACAGTGATATTTGTGGGCCTATGCCAAAAAAATTAGTTGGAGGTGCATGTTATTATTTTTTGTTCAAAGATGATTGCACATGATAGAAATTTGTCTACATCACATTATTATGTTATGGTTTACATCAAAAATTTGCTAAAAATATGTCATTATTGAAAAATTTAAGTCCATTTACAAGTTCTTTTACTATTTAAAAACATTGGTTAAAATGTTTTCAAAGTGTTTTTGGGTATTTTTCATTCATCAAATTGATTTCAAATATTTGAAATATATATACCAATACATTGCAAATAACATTATGTAAAAGCAATTCCATTTGGAGTTTTTAAATTTTTTTACAAAATGTTAAACACATAGAACTAAACACTAATTACAACTACTTGTGTATGCATTAATGTGACTACACCTCAAGGTGAAGAGTTTTGTAGCAAATAGTTCAAACAATTTTTAGCAATTGAAAACATAATCCATGAGGCTAGTATGTCATATACCTCATAGTACAATGGATACATTTAAAGAAACAATAGAATAGTTATTATAGACGTGGCCCATAGCATGTTTTATACTAAAGGTCTTCCACTATGCTTATGGGGGGAATCTATACAGATTGTTGTGTATCTTCTCAACAAATCTAGTCCAACACATATGGTGGCAAAACACCTTATGATATTTAGCAACAAGCAAAACCTGTTGTTTTGCACTATCAAGTTTTTGGTCGTTTTGCGTATGTATTCATCAACAAATAGAGATGTTCCAAGTTGGATGCTAAGAACACTAAACTTGTGTTTATTGGATACAACATTACAAGCAAGGGCTATAGACTTTGGGAGTTCGGTACAAAAAGGTGAAAAAAAAGTGCTAATGTTATTTTTGATGAAACATCCACTTGTAATAGTTTCGTTTAAAAGCCTACACATTCTATTGAACTATTACAAGTGGGAGTATAACAAGTTTTGACATTCACAAGAGTAACACAACCTTTTATAATAAAAGCAGTGGGAGCAACACAACCTCCAACAGCGGGGTTAATGCGACCTCCAATAGTGGGAGTATAACAATTTCTTATTGTAGGAACATACAATTTCATACTATGGGAATAACTGAACAACTTCATGTACTGTGAAACAATATGTTGCCACTTGCATGAGAACTAAAAATCATATAAAATGATGAAGTAGTGGGAGATATTTGTGATCCTAAAACACTAAACCATTTTCATGACTCTAGAAAACCCATTTTGCAATGCTACAAGGACATTCATAACATCATGGTGACCAACACACGAGTTCACAACACTATTAACATACATAATTCATTTGTTGGTTTGATGGAATCATGTCAAAAACTCCAACTAAAGCTTCAAATTGTTAAAGAAGCTTTCAAATCTCCTAATGTTTCATCATGGAAAGTAGCCATGGATGACTAATATGCTTCCCTACTCAAAAATGGAACATGGGGACTCGTACCATTGCTAACAAGGAGAGCAATTGTTTGATGTAAATGGGTTTAAAAACTCAAATACAAGTTTAATGGCTCCATTGAACACTACAAGGTTTGGTTAATTGCAAAAAGGTGTACTCACAAAAGGTTGGCATAGATTTTACAAAGACATACTTTCTAGTGGTGAGGAGTGATTCTATTCAACTTGTTCTTACACTAGTTGTTACTCACAAAATGCATATCCATCACTTTGACATTCGTACTATTTTTTTCAATGGAGATTTAGTAGAAGAAATCTACATGATACAACTTAAAAATTACGTGCAACTTGGTGAAAAAACACTTGTTTGTAGATTCAAAAAGAGTCTACATGACATTAAACAAGCAACCACACAATGGAACATCAAGTTTGACACATTCTTTAAGGAGTCAATCTTTTGACCAATGAAGTTGATCCTTGTGTTTATCATAACCAAGGTGTGATGAAAGCTATTTGAGCCATATTTGTGGATGATGGAATTTTGTGTGTATTCAATGAACAAGAAGCTCACAATATTTTCAACCACCTATAGATTATTTTTGAAATCATTCAAAGATCAGTAGATTATTATGTTAGATTTCAAATCATTGTTAATCCTTCAAATCATTCAATTTTCATCGATCAAAGTTGATACATCAAAGACATCATTAAGGATTTTGGGATGGAGAATGCTAATCCTCTCACTACTCCCTTTGATACACATATGTTATTTAGTGTTGAAGTTAGATTAAAAGGTGAGGAAGTCCAGTTTCCTTACAAAGAAGTAGTTGGGAGCTTGATGTATGCTATAATGATGACACAACTTGATATAACATATTCATTTAGCATGGTAGCTAGGTATAGTGAGAAGCCTAAGAACCTCCACTAGTTTGTTGTAAAGAGGATTTTAGGGTATTTGAAAGGGATTATTAACCATGGCCTTTTCTATTATGGGACTAAAACAAACATTGTTTTGCATAGAATTTGTGATGTCGATTTTGTTGGTGATCAAGATGATTGCAAGTCTTGCACATGATAAATTTACTTACATGAGTGAGTGGGAAAAATTCGTTATATGCCCATAAAGCAAATGATACAATGACATACAAGTGGGAGTATTAAGTACACAAATGTTTGTTTGTCTATGAATCATTCTATTGACCTTGAGAGAAATGGATCAGATGTTATGTACCTGATCATTTTGTTCTCTTGTTTTACATTCCCTTATTTAAGTGCTTTCCTCATTGATGTTTACGATCAATTTGATAGTTATGACCTGTAGATGCCAAAAATTACAAGATGTAAAAGCATTGTAGTTTAGCATAACAAACATTAGGATCCACCAGGACACTTGATTTACGCGTTGCAATAAGTCTGGACTAAGAAAAAAAAACAGAATAAAAATCAGCATTGTTGCATTTATTCTCATTGAATGTTAATTCTTTCCTTGAACTTGTGAGAAAATTCAATAATTCATACATGGCAAGCTGAATCCAAGTAGCCAAGCCTTATGGATCCATGAGTTCAGACAGGAAAAGTTATCTCCTTAGACAGCGGACCCTCCTCATAGTTGTTTTGTGTAACACAAAGGCGATCAAGATTGGATCATTGAAATATTCACTTGTGGAAGAACTGCTCACCCACCATCGCCACCAACCTTTCCTGGACATCCTCGCTCGAGCCTCTGTACAATTTTATGGTGGTCCATGGATTTGTAAGACTTGTTACCCTCCGCTCCGCTTATTGTTGATTGTAGAAAACTGATTTACGACACAATCGATCTGCTGCAGTTCCTCCTACTCTTCTGAGACAAATCTGTATCCAAAAAGAGAAGCATGAAATCGATTTGATGTCTTGTTTGAGAATTGAGGTTAAACTGCTTAAAGATTTGCAGATGAAAACTATATCGGTGAAAGAGAGCATACCTAGCATGTTATGCTTTCCTGAATTCCAGCACTGAAAGGAAGTCGATGCTGACGACCACAGATACGCTTGCGAAGCCGGCAGTCTTACCCAGCTCCCGAAACTCCTGCAGCGTTCGCTCCCTGGCACCTACCGCGCTGCAGGCCAGCATCAGCAGATCCGCGCGTAATGCAACTGTCGGTCCTGCACCAAGCTCGGATTGCAGTACCAAATCCGGAAGCACCGATTCCACGGCAATCACCTTTCCTCCACTGGTTGCCAATGCGTTGAAGCAGTTGCGCAAAATTGTAACGCATTCCGAATCATTCCAGTCATGCAAAATCCACTGCCAAAGTGCACAATTCATCAACCACACTCGACAGCAACTACACGGGTGACGGGTGTAAAGAGGAGGAGGAGAAGAACGACAGAAGAAGAAGAAGACATCAATTTGCAAGCCAAATGCCATGCATGAAGCACTGGGGGAAGCGATAAGAACCTTCATGAAGATGGCATCACCAGACGGTACGCTCTTAAACATGTCTCCACCAACGTGCTCCACCCCTGTCAAGCATTGGAAGTTGGCGGTTATGAGTGGCTGAAGCTCTCCTCGAATGTCAAGTTCACAAACTAGTCGGTGATCCACGAGATGGCGAGAAGCGAGGAATACCTGGATGGGCAGGCGAGGCTGCGGTGACATGCGGTAGATCATAATTGATTCCTCGAATGTGCGGGTACTTGGCAGCGATGAGGGCAAGCGAGGATCCCGTACCTCCTCCAACATCCACCAAACATTTCACGTCCTGGAAGCCATGGTAAACTTGCAACACAGCTTGCGTGTAAAGCCGCGAGTGGTGAGCCATCGACGTGTTGAAGATTTTGTCTAACCGTGGATTGTGGCTAGTGTACTGGAAAACAGGCTCCCCGTGCGCTTTTGTGAAAGGCTCCGTGCTGTCGTCCATAACCGTCGCAGAAAGATGATGCCATGGTTCTAGGAAATCCCGATCCTGCAGCTGGACCAGCAAGGGCGCCAATGAAGCTGCGTCCTCGTCGCTCCTCACAAAATAAGTACCGGCGGGTTGCAGCGCGTAGCAGCGCTCCATGCCGCTGGTGCTGCAGCTTGAATTCCCACTCGCGACGGCCACAGCCGATTCACTAACAACATTCTCGCTGGCCAGTAGACGCAAGATACGTTCCAAATACCTATCGTTGATTACTGATAGTCCATCGCTATCAGGTTGAATCACTTGCGACGCAATCTCCTTCGCCGTCAAGCTCTTAGCACGCGGAGCAGCTCCGCGTGCTTTTGCAAGGATTTCGAACACACCTAACTCGATGGCCGCTTTCAAAGCGGCAGGCACAACCATCATGGTGGCAAGTCTCATGGCCGCGTGCCTTGCAGCAGCAGTATCTTGCTCGCCAACAACAATTCCATTCCGCAATGGAGTCTCATGATGATCCTCCTCCACCGCCTGTGCACGATGATCACTACTACCGTCCGCTGCCATGCCTTACGACAAAAAGAAAATCACCAACTTGCTTGCAAGCGTCCACAAATGTGTGCTCACTCGTGCTCACCAGAAACTAGAGCTTCTCTTCTTGTCCGTCTGCTAAAACAAAGACTCGTTGCTGGTCCCAGCAATCAGCTCCTCCTGACCCCATCTCTCTTTCGTCCTTTCTTCAGAAGCTTCTTGAGTTGAAAAGCTCACCATTACATTTCCTTAACATGTGATTAAAAAAAAAAAAATCTGAAACAAATTTTGAATTTTTAAAAAAATAATAATTTTATAATTTTAAATTTACAAGTGTTTTTTTGAATATGAATAGTAACAATAATATATCATACCATGAATATACTTACCAATAACCTACCAATAACATCAATATTATTATACCTATCAATAATAACCTATTATAATTATAACCTATCAATTTTATTACATCTAACTAATAATCTATTACATTTTGTGTGTGTGATGGATTACAAATGTGATTTGATTGTTATTTAGTAGTGTTAATTGGTTCATCATAATGATTGGTCCAGGTGGTTTGCTACTACAAATTCTCATCAGGTGGTTGTCCCAATTTCAGTATTATGGGTGGGGTTGTGAAAAATGAAATAATTGAACGTGGATGTGAAAAATATTTTTGAAAGGTCACATACTAGTCATGAGCATCATTGTATATGCTTTCATTCATGATTTTAGTAATGTACTTGTTTATCATTTTCAACAACATGAACATTCTATTCTTCTTGATGTGGTGGCACATGTAAAGATTGGTTTTTATCTTTTCCAAGTCATATTATGAAATATTCATGTGATGTTACCTAAGGTCATTTTTTCACGTGTCTTTTTTTTCAAAAGTCTAGTGATGCAATTTTATTTTTAAATGCAGTCTTTTTTGACGAATCAATTACACAAGCAAAAAATTACTTCACTTTTAGTAAATGTTCCTTCATATGTTATACAAGCACGTTTTTGTTCTTATGTCAGTCCTGTAGTAAGGGCTTGATTGCTAGTTCATCCTAACACCCCTTCATTTCAATTGTTTTCATCCATTTTCTTATAGCACTCCATATTCATATCAATATGTCACATCCTACATTTACTCATCTTTCATGATGTTAGTGTGATCATACCATTGATGATTTATATATGCATTTGTTATGTTGCTCATGTGAGAGTGAATGTAGTACAAACCATGATATGCTTCAAGATACCATTGTAACTATTATAACGGAAAGTGAACCTCACATACAAAGAGGGGTTTCCCACCTTTTCCCTTGCCATACATGGAAATGAATGGGTATTGTCATCATTATAAATGGTTTTCAAATTTTAACGAATGTTGTCATTATTGATTCAACTTGTATTGATTTGATATAGTGTGCTTTGACGATGTCAACACATACAACAACAATTTTCGTTCAAAACATGACACGATCCTACACAAAGTGAACGTCAAAAAATGATTTCATTCCCCTTGCCATAAAAACCTTCAATTATTTCCATCCTCGTTATAATTCATTTTTTATTTTTGGTGAATATCCATCGCCATCAACAAACCTCCTTGATACCTTCAATGCTTACATTTTATTATAAACAACGAATGTTAGTAGCCCTACAATGTGCACAAGCCATCGGGATTCTTCAACAAGTTGCCATACTTAATCACAATTCTTTATTTCTCCTGCACATACAAGCTAATGCGCTTCCATCACTAGCTAATTTGCGACAAAAGGATGTCCTTTTAGCATTGCGTCTTCCACTTCATTGCTATTATTTTGATGGTCTTGATTTTCCTTTCATGTGTTTACACTTGCTTCGACATGTCTTGAACTTTTTGTGGATGGATTTCCATCCTTGTATATATATATGTTCAAGGTTTCCTTCTTCATCACTATCCTTAATCTATGATCATAGCACTAATCGTGAAACCCTAAAACTCCTCCTCCTCCTCGTCTTCGGTTTGCGGTTCGACATTGATATGTGTTGCAAGGGAACATGTAAATTCCTGAAGAAGAACAAGCCAAATAAGTAGTATCCTAGCAGAGTAAATTGGAGCTTTTTTAGTGAAGAGATCATCAGGTCGAGGAAGGAGACTAGGAGGTTACGAGGGTTGAGAGGTCTCGGATGTTTTTGGGTGGAAAGGATTAACAGTTTTTTGGGTAGCAACGGGAGTGGGAGTGATGGAGGAGGAGAAGGAGGATGATGATGATATGCCGCGGCTGAGTTCACACGCACTGCAGGCTCTTCAAGAGTACATGCTAGAGCAACGAGGACAGGAGGGTGATGGAGATGGAGAGGAGAGCGGTATGGTGACGGAGGACTGGCGGATGAGCCAGTTCTGGTACGATGCCTCCACGTCTGCCTGCCTTGCTGCGGAGATTCACCACCTCTCCGCATCGCAGCCGCAGTTTCGTGTTGCGTGCATCGCCTGCCCCTCCCTCTTCGTGGAACTTAAGGTATGCTAGCAGCTTAGCGAGAGACAGGGACTAGGATTAGGGTTTAAGGAGCTTCATGCAAAATCTTTAGTGTCACTTGGTTAACCTGGGCTGCTTCCAGGGTGAACATTGGAGGAGGAAGTGGACAACTAAGTTTCTGTAGATATGGCCATTTGTAAGGTGGTTCACCTTCAATGAGGAAGCAGTAAAACATCCCCCCCCCGCCCCCCCACCACCAGGGGTGAAGAGGCAAATAGACTTAAGAGTCGAGGGTTCTCATTCTTCTGAGGTTCAAGAGATGGTGTGGAATTGAAGTCGAAACTGTGTTGTCTTGTTGCGAATTGCAGAAAAGCTTTCCAGGAGTGTCGGCCCATCTGTTTGAGTATGACCACCGCTTTGGAAAGTATGGGAGTGACTTCACCTTCTATGACTATAACCAACCCCTTGATCTGCCTCAACAACATGCACAAGGGTTTGACACGGTTGTTGCTGATCCTCCATACCTGGTGAGTCACAGTGTGTTTGAGCACTGTGTTAATCTGCTTGTTTTTTCTGACCAGAGGAGCAGTGTGTGTGTCACTTCATGTGATGAGGTCATGACTGGGAACTGGCTGTACTCATGGTGTCTGGCCTGAGAAAGGCATTTGCTCTGGTGAGAACACACAAAGGGTGAGCAGATTTGTTGCTTGTGCAGAGTAAAGAGTGTTTTGAGAAGACTGCACAGACAATGAAGCATCTTGCAAAGGATCCCCAATCCTCACAACTCTTGGTACTAACAGGTATTCATCAACCCCTTGATTCATTGAGCTTTTTGTTTTGCTCATGCCTTTGCATTGGCAGCATGTAGTATCTCTGGATGGACAGGAGAGAAAACTGATGCAGTAATGAGTCTGTGACTAGGTGCCGTACAGAGAGAGGTGGTGTGGTTGTCATTGGGAGCTCAACCATGTGTTTTCAGGCCTGTGCATCGAAACAAATTGGGCAATGAGTTCATGCTTTTCACAAATTATGATCCTGTTGACAGACTGGGAGGATGGGAAAGCACTAAAGGACTTTGATGATGACAACAACAGTAGTTGAAACCAATTGACTCATGAAACAGCATGTGTTAACCAAATTTCCTTGAGTTGTCTATATAGCACACAAGATGGTCATCATATATGGTCCTCTATTTTGTGAACTCTTCCCCCAATTGAACACTTAATCACTGGGCTCTGAACAGGGTTGTGTTTTTTTTTTCCAATTTTGCCAAGTTGGTGGACTGGCAATCCTCAACAAGAGGAATGAGCCAAATTTGGCTAGAGGTCAGCCAGCAAACTCAAAGTTTTTTAGACTCCTGCTTTGCTCTGGTGAGCTCCAGGAACTCATTTTCTAAATTATGGTGACTTTTGCACTTTTTTTCCCAAAATCCCTTTGTACACTTTGCACTGGATTTTTTTTGGGATCCCCAGTTTGTGAAAACTCTCCCCCCAAAAAAAGTACAGGGTATGAGACACAACCTTGGAAACATTTAAATGAGACTTGTATGTTAATTTAAGGCGTCAATGTCAACACAACATAGTCCATTGCTATGCTTACTATCCAGTTGCACAATTCCTTAATGTAGGGTGAACTTCATTATCTCTCTACTCTTTTGACCTGTATTGTAATTCAGCTTCTTGTCAGATAGCCATGATCAGCATACTGTGTTTAATAAGGACCAGAACTATTTAAAGAGGAAGCTCGCCACTGTCTAACCACTGTAACTTTTGTCTTGGGTTGTCCTCCTTGAGTGCCTTAAGCTTCCATTCTGAATATGACATCAAGGCCACTGATGACCTTGCCAAAAGACAACATGCCTGCCATCCAGCCTTTCAAAGAGACCAATGTTGTGTCAAAATCATGCAGAGTAACTGGTTCAAAGATAAAGCTTACATGAGGAACTAACTGGTCTGTATTGATACTAGAATCCTTACAGCTGACCAAGAATTCTAGCAGCTCCTCTTATGTCTTGATAGTGATCCACCCAGGAGGCAATAGCAAGCCATCTATGCTTTAGGAATCTCTCCAGAGTCTGTCAAGTCAACTTGTTTAATGGTTTGCCTTGTTGCACTCTCTTCCCTGAACACACCCCATTCTAGGTTTCAGGAAAATAACTCTCATTTAGCCATTATCATACTAGAGGCTTCTAATCGTCGTGGTTACTTTAAGGTCATTATCAGAGAATGACAGATTGATCACCAGGATGTTATAGTCTGGAAGACAAGGTAATTGATATTGTGCGAGGAAAGTGGAGTGCCAGCTAGTTTTGAAAGTTGTAATGAAGAATTGGGAGCCATTTGTGTTTGGATCGGCATTAGCCATTGGCAACATCCCTGCCACCACCCAAGTTCAGACATCCTGCCTCTAGATATATTTGATGATATACAGAGCAACAGAGAGGAAGTCCTCTTGCATAGATGACAAGGTTCCTGAGATCCATTTAGAAGAGTTCTGTCATCTCCACTTCCAATTGCATCAAAGTACAGCATGATAGAGTAGGTTTGGCACTTTTGACAAGTCAGAGAGATGGCCATGATAGCCCATATAAAGAAAAATTGGACCACCAAGAAAGGATACACATGCAACACTCTTCAACACGAATGATAATACTTGGAAAACATGCCACACCTGCTCCAGTGTGCTTCAATTTGAACTTCTCATCTGCAGACTTTGTGCCATAGATGGATTCACCTCACTGCCCATTCTAATGTGTGATATCACCACTTTGAATCATGAAACTTGGAATGCAATGATGAAATGTGGTACCCTTGTAGTGGAGTGGTTTGCCACTTGGTCCTTTACCTTTCTCCCCTGAATCCACCAGATAAACACACTCCCAAGGGCTAAATTAGGCTTCATAGTTTTGCTTAACCACAATCCTTGATTGGTTCTCTTGCCCTCTGCAATCTGCACAAGAAACTCCTTCGTAGATCAACAGCTGGTTTCCAGCACAAGGGTTACAATTGTTGCTGCTACTCCATAGCACAACAAAAGAGCATTGATGTCTTAACAAAAGTTTCATGGCGGGTAAAATGTACCATTGCAAAGGGCTCGGAAATTTTCTGGTGACACCATGACAAAGAGCCATCATTAGTGAAGCTTTTTGGGTAGCAAAATTTGAACACTACAGAACTCCACCCATTCCACATCTAGTTAAAACCATACTGCACAGCTTCTTGAATCCAAAATAAATTGTCAAGACCAATTGCAAGAGATATAACAAAAAGTAAGCAACAGGGCAGAAAGCACAGACCAACAGTTGGTGCTGTATTTCCAAAGACACCAATCACCACTTGGCCTGCCCACAGCAAATGGGTCTTCAGACTCTCTCTCTCTCTCTCTCTCTCTCTCTTTGAAGCATAGGAAAATTTGTATTCAACTTCAATAACCTGATGTAAAGATAGCATAATATGCACACCGGCAGAAACATCATCAATATCAATGTCCAAAACCAGTTTGTGTAATCTCCTTGAAAGTGTCTTGCTTAGCCTGTCGCAGAGCCAATTCTGCTGTTTAATGAACACACATATAATATTCTGAATGGCATCATCTCACTATATACTAGTTACACAGCACAATGTACAGTTACAAGACTGCAGCAAAAGATCTCAGTAGAAAATACGTGACTTAGAAATACCCTGGTTTGATGGCAGCTTGTGTTCCATAGAAAAAGTCTTGCAATTGTTGCAGAATGTATAGAAAAAAGTCACTCCAGTCTCAGCATTTCAAAAACATTCCATATCAAAATCAGATACCTGAGCAGTCAGATACAACCACAATCCTCCTGCATCTACATAATTGACTATCAGCATGTGCAGTGCAAAATGTGCACTCTTGTGCCCTTTCTTTCTATAGTGGTGTCCACTTTGCTGTACCCAGGCTTTGTCTGATCCTGCAAATCTGGCTGGAAATGCCACTAGTGCAAAGCCAAGTCCAACACTGTGAAAGCATCCACTGCTGATTGCAAGGCATCCAAACTGAGAAGAATAGTTCACATTATCTCGAAGTATTTAGTGAGACAATTCCAAACCTATGGTTGTTAAAAGGTTCAAACTGGGCCAAGTTCATGTGTTGCTGTTGCTCAGGCAAATACAAAAGATGATGGCAATGGGATTGTCTGCTGGTCAAAGAAGTGGGTGTCAGCATCAAAGGCACTGCAGCATCAATGGTCATGGAATGGATGGTTGGGGATTTAGGAAACTTCATGGACTTATCACTCATGCCCTCCAAGTGGGATAGTGCCTTGAACAATTTGAACAATATGTATGTTATGCTGTCAATTGCAAGAGGGATGAAGAAATTGCACACGAGTGGATTATTGCATTGAGATCTCAAGGCATTGAATATCCTTCTTGGGAGAGTGAGTGTGAAGATAACCCACAAAGACATAGTTTGGCTCCCAATGTTATCTCGACATCTCCTCAACGTTAGCCTCAAGATAGGGGATTACAAGAGATGTGAGGGTGTGATTGGCATAAGGCTTTGGAGGGCACCAGAAGTGCTGCAAGCTTTGAAAGATGGAATGAAACCAATGTTTACTTGCAAGACTGACATTTACAGCTTCACATTGGTATGCTCTGAGATACTCACAGGATGCACTCCCTTCCAAGGTCATCACTTGTCAGACTATGATTTGGTTCTTTCAGGGAAAAGGCCAAGCTTGCTCCACATCTGAACAAACAATGGAGGAAGTTATTGGCAAGCTGTTGGCATGCAGATCTTCATCAAACACCTCAATTTTCTGAGATTGTTCATACTATAATTTCTGAATTTGAGAAGTTGTCCCTAAGCTATCAAAACTATATGATATTCAGTAATAACCTTATGTGGCAAGGCATGGAGTTTGACAGTTTTGGACTCAGAGCTAGACTTGGATGATTTGATCATCTAAAGAGGGCATTTTGGACTTAAGTTTCCTCAACTGTAGATATGCAACAAAAGCTGCTGGAGAATTCAGTGAAGGATGAGGGTTCTCTCCAAGGGCTAACATACATGGATCCAGCTGAGATTGGAATAGGAGAACAGATTGCAGAAGGCGGCCAAGCACATGTACATTTGGCTCTGTGGAAAACTGGTTCTAGGCCTTTGCATTTGGTTATGTGGAAGACCCATCATTCTAGGCCTGTGGTTGTGAAAAGGTTCAAACCAGGCCAAGTTGATGATGGTGTTGGCAGTTGCAGAGGCAACTACAGAAAGTAATGGCAGTGGGTTTGTCTGCTGATCCAGAAGTAGGATACATCTCCAAAGTGTTGGGTGTCTACATTCAAGGTACCACAGTGTCAATAGTTCTAGAGCACACGAGAGAGGGGATTTAAGAAATTGTATGTTCTGTTGTCGATTGCAAGAGGGATGAAGAAACTGCATGCAAGTGGATTGTTGCACAAAGATCTCAAAGCATCGAATATCCTTGTTGGGAAAGGCAGTGAGATGGTAAACCATGAAGATAAAAGTTATATGGCAGAAGTTATATCTCCATATCTCTTCCTTAGCATCAAGATAGGGGGGCTATGAGAACTATGTGAGTGTGGTGGGCGCAGGACTAATTCTGGAGGGCACCAAAAGTGTTGCAAGCCTTGAGAGATGGAATAATGCCCACGACATTCACATAAAAGACACAGCCACACAATACTCTGTTATGAGATGATACTCACAAGACACACTCCCTTTGAAGGTCATCATCCCTTGTGAGAAGAGTATGATCTAGTTCTTTCAGGGAAAAGGCGAGCTCTAGCCTTTCTCTAGCCAGCCATATTTTAGCAAACATTTGATGAGTTTGTTGGAAAGCTATTAGTATGCAGAAGATCCTCATGAAAGGCCAGAAATTTCGGATATTGTTCAGACTAAAACTTCTCAAATTTTCAATGTTTCGTTGACAAATTCTACCATCTTGATTCAAGGGTGCAAAGGTATGGATTTCATACTTAAAATCCATATGTCCCAAGAACAAATGCACTACATAACTCCCCCACATTCAAACATTCTAACTCAAAACTAGAAATAAAAGTGCTCCCAGAATTGCCTCAAAACCAAAAACAAAACTAAATACTACCAGATCCATTCATTCTTACTCAAAGCAAACAATAGACTCCAAACCAAAAACATCAATGACTCAAAAACAATAATTTGAATGCAACTATACTCACTCAACTTGACTCAAAACAAGAAACCATATTCAAAAATAGAAACCACAAACGACCACATTGAAAAACCAATAACTCAAAATCCTAAAAAAAGTTGAAACAAAATGTTCTCACTCATCTTGACATGGAACCACAATCAAATGATAATTCAAAACCAAAAACACCAAAACAACATAGTGTTGCCCACAAAATCATTCATACAAACACAAAAAAATAAAAATGAAGACATCCAATGAACAATAATCCCAACAATCCAAACAAAATATTGAATTCAAAGATTAATCTTAAGCTAAATATAGGTGCTAATTTTAGGTTAATCAAGGCTAAAGTACCTAGAAGTTGACCATGGCCAAACCTAGACAAAACCTAATGTGATTGTATTTTAATATTGGTTCTAAAAATAAATAAATTCAATGACATGATGATAAGTCTATTTTTGTGATTCATGTGTAAAATCAAAATATTTAGAATCATTCACAATTGGTTGATGATCATAAATTATTTTGAATAATTTGTTTTTTTGGGGGGCTACCTTTGGAAATATTTATATAAATAAAAATTTCACTAATGATAAATATAAAAATATTGCTCTTCAATGCATTTATATGATTAACAAAAAAAATTCATTAAATTTTTTTTCAGCTTTTCAACAAGTTCAATACATTTTATTATTTGGTCAAACATGGTTTTGAAGTGAAATCACATGCATGAATCATGTAATTATGAGTCTCATCACATGACCTAATCATGTAATTATAAACGCAACTAATTTGTGTCACATGCTTTAGAACATGACATTATTGAAATTTAATTGTGAAAATGTTGAAGTCATGAATGTTGCCTTTTGGTGTAATGAACACTACCAACATGAACAAATGTTTAAAGGAACATGAACCAAAACAAAGGAATGTATATACACTTGCAACATCACCAATAGGTATTTTAAGTTTTTCAAAATGCATTTTCCCCCATGAATGTTGATGTCAAAACCAATGTTGTCCATTTTTTTAATAATAAAGGAACCTTTGATCCCAATTCTAAGTCTTTTTTCATTTTTTTTATGGAACCTCTAGTTCAATCTTGAGATTAGTTCTTTGGGTTTTAGTTTTGTTTTCAATTTCATAAATTAAAAAAAAATCAGTCCTGTTTAAAACTAGATTTAGTTCCATTTCCCTTACACATAACTAAACATCATTATTTAATGTAATATTAGTTTGATCAACTAGTTAACACAATTTAAGAGAAAATTATGTAATATTAATTACATACAACCAATCAAAACCAATAATTTGCTTAAAATGTAAAGCCAAGCTTATATGTATATTTTACAAAGTTGTACTTATATAGTTAGAGAACATGATCAAAATGGGGAAACCCACATCATTCAGGTTTTAATTCAATTTTGAAAGAAGGTCGATTACCCACTCAAGTTCTTAGACCTTTTTCAACAAATTTATGGGTGCACCATGAAAGAGCTCTACACAATCTCTTGGAACTTTAGACCTAGAGAAACAATGTTGAGAGATTGAAGACCCCTTTGAGAGCTTAAATGCTTGGTCATTGATCTATCTACTTTAGTGGTGCGCATATTGTATAGATAGTATGAGGTACTATCAATTGGGTGTGGATACCCAAGAGAAAACACAAATGATTTGCCACACAAGAAGGCTTATATTGTCTCTTCAAAAATTCCAAGTACATGTTGGTTAGTGTATGTATTTGAAAGAATTATAATATGTCCTCAAGTTCTAGGGTACCTAGATGTGATATGCTCTACAAAGATATTTTGATTTAGTGCAACAATTCTGCAAATCTTTCGAACCAATACCCAATTTCAATTCCTTGACTTTCTGGCTACACTCAAATTGAGGGGGAAGAAATACTAGGGATTGGAGGGTCAAACAAGGGCCCAAAAACAGGGTGACTTCATACCCACATGAGTTTTACTATCCCAAAAGAGTTCCAAGCTGTTGTCAATTGAATTTGCCACTTTTGTGGTGTTTTAGGGTTTAGGGTTTAAGGTACCAGATCTCATCTGACATCGGCACTCAGAATAACAGACCATTTAGTTGACAAAAAACCCAAAGACTGCTTTCCTCTCAGAGGCTTGACAGCCTTACTAGTTCATGTACCCGGAGATAGACCTGGCCTTCCAGACCAGTACCAATCCACAGATCTGGGTACCGAAGATTGTATACCCTGATCCAGATTTTCAGACCAACTTTTTAATTTTTTTAAAAAAATAAAGATTATTATTTAATAATAATAATAATAATAATAAAAAGCCGATGGGTAGGTGCGAAATACCCTAAAAATTGTCCAGTTCTTTGACCCGGATATCATGTACTTGGGTCTGCTCTCATCCCTTTGGATTGCAGGGTATAAGCCATCATATATTTACCCAGGTGTAGATGTCGATTTGGAACGTATAATTATCATTTACCCAGGTCTTTCAAAAACATTGCAAGTAAATAAACCAAAAGAAACATGGTTATCATTTTTCTTTCTCATTTTCTCCACCCTCTCATTATAAAATGTTTTATTAAGGGAAAAAAAAATGCAATAAAGTTTGGCACACTTTTTTTCCATCAACTCAAATGATGATGCACTTGCACAAACACTTACTACTTACTTGACCCCAAGTCTGGACTCCTTCTGATGTCTCTGATAACACTTGATCTGGTGTCTGGATTCTGATGATACCTGAAGTCAGAACATCAATCAACACAGACAAACAACTTGTTTTTTCAGAGTCTGAACTCTGAACACAAAAACACACAACCCCATCACACCCCTCTTACAAGTTCCAGTACTTTCATCACCTACAAAATGAAAGGTTGTACTGGAGAAGAAGATAGGCAAAAACATCATAAGGTGCTTTTAACAGGACCTTTTTTCCAAGTTTCTCTAACTACCCAATCAAGTGTTCAAACCTTCAAATACTAGAGTTATCCGCAAAGTAAGGAAATTTTATTAAATACGAAATGCTGAAACTCAGCATTTACTGCCACAAGGTTCGAGAGTAATTATAATAGTTGTATCTGTCGCAGCAGTGAAAACATATGTAGCAGCAGTGCAGGCGCTCAGGAAAAATGAAACTCAGTTTACCACCAAAATTGGTGGAAAAATTAGTTTGGGTACCAGTGATTTCCTTGTGTAAAATTTTCATTCCCGCGTTTGATGGCCTCTTATGCTGAAACTGGCTGTTCTCGCCCCCTAATCGCCTGACTTTACGGATAACTCTATCATGCTCAAATTTTCAGACCCAAAAAATTAGGGCTAGCCCCACCTAAAACCATCTTCTCTACCTTATTAGGGCCGAGGCTTTTACCCCAATCCCCTCTGACCCCAAATCAAGCTTTCTTTCTTCCTTCCTTCAAATTTCAATAGGATAGTATATTGTGACTCATATTATTAATTAAGTTCCCTGAACCTCCGATGTTCAATTTTTTCTCTTTTGTGTGATGCGCATTCTTTGATTGGCCCATCAAAATTAAATATGTAAATAAATAAAATAAATCATTCTTTGGATAGTCTCAAGTAAGATGTGTTGTAATTTCCTTATCTTTATTGCTTTGCTTAATATAGGCTAAAAGAATAAAACTTAGGGCAAAAGAGTACGGGATAAAGTGAGAGGAGCTATTAGGAACATGTTGGGGGAGCACATTGGGAACTTGATAAACACATATGGAGAGGCCATTGAGAACTTGATGAGAACATAGTGGGAACAACATCATAAATCCAATAACCCCACCTCATTGTTTTCGCCTAGATCTTGTGTTCTTTTGCCATTTTGGGCCTAGGCTAATAATGGAAAGGGGGCATAAAGAACTATAACTATGAGTGTATCTCAAATTTCAATGTGATCCTGCAAAGAGTCAGATGCTTGATTCTCACACTTGATAAATTGAATGAACCAAAGTTGACAAATGGGTTGGGTGGGTGGGTTAGGGTGGGTTACCAATTGTGATATGTGTGTGTGATTTAAATGACTCTAGGTAGTAGAGACTAGAATGCCCTTTGTTGGGAAATGGGTAGGGGAGGAGAAAGTACTACCTAGGGTTTAGGGTTTTGAAAATTCCTACTCTACTTGGGGTGTTTGAAAAAAACACAATAGGGTTAGGCTAGGTACTTAGCACTTACAAGTGACTTACTTACTCACTCTGACAACAAGGTAAAAAAAAAAGTACTCTTGCAAGCATCTATCTATCTATCTATCTATCTATCTCCCCCAAAGGCAATAATAATAATTATTATTATTATTATTATTGTAATTATTATTATTATTATAAATATTATTATATAAAAAGAAAATTGAAAATCCACCAACTAGATTAGGGATGTCATTAATTAACACACTTTACTCATTAAGTTACCACTCATCTCAAATGATTAAAGTAGTTCAACACTAAACCCTAAAACCAAATCCTTCACACAAATCAAACAAATCTATCATTTATATACTTTGCATCATTTGCAGTTACCATTTATTACTTATTATTATTAGCATGCTACCCTTTCTGTAGGCTTTCTAGCCTACCAACCCATTAAAAAAAAAACACTAGGTACCTATAAAATCAGTTGCCCTAATAAAACCCTAAACCCTATAACTATTCCCCCACCCACCATCATCAATCTTCAATTTGGATGAAAAATCTCTTACACCCATAATTAGGTAATCAAGAAATTAATTAGTTAATTAATCAATCACTCTAGATATGATTAATAGTCATCATAGTTGTCATAGTCATAGAGTGATTGATAGGAATCATGGGAATTTTTTTTTTCAAAATTAATTAATTAATTGATTAATTGATTTTTATGTGTGAATTTTTATTATGCTCATGGAATTGTTTTTCAAAATAATTAATTTTTTTATGTGTGATTTTTTTTTTATGCTGGGCAAGTTTCTGGAAGTAAAACTAATAAGCACCCCCCTTGGCTCAGCCTTTGGGTGGATACTTACTTCCAGGATTAGTTAAATAATTAAACAATTTAGTCAATAATTAATTAAATTAAATTAAATTATTAATTAATTGGTTAGTTTGTCTGGAGACTGATTAGTTAATAATTAACTTTAATTTTGGCATTTTCTTTCTTTCATTAAATAATTTTAATTTAATTTAATTTAATTTAATTTGCAAGCTGCAGGAGGATTATGACTGACCAGTAGTACAGAAGCTCTGACTAAAGTTATCCGGGGGATGGGGTGAAAACCCAACGGTCCTGGCTGTTGTCGTCAGAGTCCAACGGCTCCTGCTCCTCGGCTTCCTTTTCGCCGACTTTACTTTTTACTTTTTTTTACTTACTTTGGTTTTGTTTGACTTTTTTTACTGTACTATGGGGAAAAAAAAAACAAAACAAAAAGTGGCGATCAGATTTTAAAAGATTTAGCCAAATATGGCTATATATATATACCAGATAATGCAATACAAATTTTTAATTATCCTTTTTTTTTTTCTTTTTCCCCTCTTCTTGCCTCCTCCTACATACACACTTGAAAACCAAAATGAAGAAATTTTCTTTTAAAAAACAATTTTTTTCCCACCTCATTTCTGGCGATTAAAACCCTCCAAAACCAGTTCATTTTCGATTTTTTAAAAAATTATGCTTAATAAAATTTAATAATAATAATAATGATTAATAAAAAGGCTGCATGCAAGTTCTCCATAATCTTTTTTATTATTACCCCAACAAATGCAATCATTAATCTATTGCAGAAATAATTATTACTCAATAATAATTATATAACAGAATCACAAATTTTCCAGCTATTTTTTTTCATTTGAATTTTTTTTGGGGGTGGTGGTGAGATTTTCAGAAAAATTCCTAAAAAATTTCTCTTCTTCTTCTTCTTCTTCTTCTGCTCTGTTTGTGGATGGTAATTTTGAGAAGAACTTGAAGAAGAAGAAGAAGAAGCAGAGGTTGATGAATTCTGTGTTTGCTGTTGTTGTGGTGGTTTTGGGTTCTTGAGTTTTCACTCTGGAAGAAAACAAGCTAGTTGAATCCTGCTGTTGTTGTTGTGGTGGTTTTGGGTTTTTGAGTTTTCACTCTGAAAGAATTCAAGCTAGTTGAATCCTGCATTGTTGTTGTTGTTGTGGTGGTGGTGGTGGTGGTGGTGGTGTTTTTGGGTTTTCAGTTTTCAGTACTGTACGAGGGTTTTTCCCCCCCCCAACCCCCTTCCCTTTGGTTTTCAGTTTTCAGGGAGTTGTTGGGTTGAGGGGTTTTTTTTTGGTGCGTGTAAATGCTTGCTGCATTCAATCTCCTCCTCGAGCTTCTGTGTTTTTGCTGTGTGGGTTTCTGTTTGTGTGGAGCAGCATTCATTATGTTTGTTGCCAAACTTTGTGTCCCGTTCATTCATCCCTTCAGTCATTGAAGGGAGGGTTTCTCTCTTCATGAAACACGGAATTCAATGTTTGTGTCCAAGCTCTCTCTCTTTCTCTCTGGAGGACAACAACACATTTGCAGATGAGTATTGATGAGTGTTCAATTGGACAAAAGACAACCATCATAGCCTGAGCTGAGCTTCCTGGAGCTTTAATCTCCTTGTTTAGTGTTGACGCCAGACAGAATTTTGCTGCTGCTGTTGTTGTTTTGGATATGCAATGCTGATGAACAGAAGCTTCTCAAGAAATGAGAGTGGGAGGCAGGGATGCGATAACCTAGAGCTTGGTAGCAGCAAATGGTCTCTGCTGCTGATGAGGAAGAGGAAGAAGAACTTGGGTTTTTGTTGCTGCTACAGCAATCTCCTCGTCTTCTTCTTCTTCACACTGTTGTTTCTGGAGAATCATCCCACTTGTGCACTGACGCCAGATGGTGAGCATTTTGTTGCTTTTAGTCCTCCCCACATCTCCCCCAAGGGTCAAGCCCATGCATCTCCGAGCTTTCTTTGTTATAAGAGAAATGAAAGACACATGAGAAATGAAAGACCCGTGAGAGACTTACTTACTCTTGATGATAATTGTTTGTGGGTGTTTTGTTTTTTCTCAGGAGAGGCATTGCTCTCTTTCAAACGAGGACTGCTCGAAACCCATGGCGCGATGTCAAATTGGAATGAATCTGATCCTGATCCATGTGGGTGGTGGGGAGTTGAATGTCATGCTTCAAATCGCCGTGTCTCGAAGCTGTAAGACATGAGTTTCTTGCAGCACAGCATTTCCTTATCAAACAGTTTGTCATGCTTTTGTGCCGTGGAAGTGTTTCTTCTCAATTCATAAGTCTTCTTCAGCTACCAGCTTCAAAGAGATATGCAGGAGCTTAGTTCTCACATCAATCTGTGTGAAAGCTCTTCATGCAGAATAGATTCTTCAGCTTCCAGCATCCAAGAGCTCTGCAGCATCTGAGTTCGCACATCAATCTCTGTGAAAGTTCTTCATGCAGAAGACTAGCATTCGTTCTGTACCAAATTTGGGTTTTGGGTTTTGCTGCTGGCAAACAAATCAGCCCAACAACTGGAAAGAAGCTCAAGCTCTCATGGGCAATGTATGAGAGAGGAGAGTGAAGAAAAAATTTCCTGTTTGGAAGGGCTGATGGGTTGATCTTTGGGGCATGAATTTTGTAACAGGAACCTTCCATATCAAAACCTCCGAGGACCACTATCACCGGACATTGGGAAGCTGGACCAGCTCCGCAGACTGTATGTCCCCCACAAACTCTTTCTATGTCCATGTTCCAAAACCCTTGTCATACTGCATCATCTGCTGCTGGTTCTGGTGAAGCTCAGTGCATTCAACAGTTGATGATGAGGACTTGTGCAAGCCCTTTTGCAGAGGACTTCATCGAAACAATCTCTATGGTCCGATCCCACAAGAAATCGGCAACTGCACAACTTTGAAGGCACTGTAAGAGTTCAATCTTCCCAGCTCCAAGAGATTGTCTTCTTCTTCTCCTTCTTCTCCCAACTTCTGAGGAGTTTGAAGTTTGGGTTCTGCTTTGGATTCAAAGGAGAGCTAGCATCTTCTTCATGTTGTTTTTCTGTTTATCAAAGAGATGGGAAGTTGAAGCTCTCGGGGTGCTCAAAAGGTTTGATAAAGAGAGGATTTTGGTGCTGATTCTTTCTTCCTTCCTTCCTTCCTTTCTTGCAGATACTTGAGGGACAATTTTTTCACTGGTAACATCCCTGAGGAGCTTGGAAATTTGACACAGCTTACAAGATTGTGAGTGGCAAAACCCCCTGGACTTGAAATGATGTTTTTCTTTACTCGATCATGATTGCTTCGATTGCGTTAGCAATCTGACCACAGTTTCTTCAGATTCACAATTTCGTCAGATTTTTTCTTTCCCACTTTTTTGGCAACTTTCCTATTGATTCTTTGAGGAATTTTTGGGTTGTGGTTTATTTACTTCTTGGGTATGTATGTATGTATGTGCAGAGATCTCTCCAGCAATGGGTTGACAGGCAGCATTCCTGAATCCCTTGGCTCCCTCTTCAAGCTAACCTTTCTGTAAGAATCATCTGCCTTTTACAAACCTGCTCTCCTCTCATCTTTCGCCCCCATGCTTCTTCCAGCACCTAACTGGTACAAATCCTCCTTCTCAGGGCAAATCTCTTGGTGTTTTTATCTCTTCTCTTAGAATTTCATGCAAGGCTTTTCTTTTGATTTAAAAAATTGAATTAATTTTTTAAATAAATTTGCTTTTACATTTAAATATGTTTAAATTTTTTTGACGTGCTGAATCTATTTCAATGTGGACAAATAGAGGAAAAGCAAGTACTCCCTCTCTTGCTGTCTCCCATTTTATGCAAGCATCATTGTTTCAACAGATGGGTTTGTTTCTTTAACTCAATTCAATTTTTTTGACGGGGCCCTGCCTCTGTGAGAGGGGTTCTTCTTTGGTTTCTGCGTTTGTGTTTTTTTTTGCAGAAATGTTTCCACAAATTTTCTTGTAGGTGAGATCCCAACAAATGGAATTCTGGGAAATTGTACAAGTAACTCGTAAGTACTTGCCACTCTTGATATGTGCACTCTCTGAATTCCTACTTGTCACTAGAACTGCATCTATGGAATATACATATCTTCTCACAGGAATTTTTCATTTTCAGAAGTTTAACTTTTCCAAACCTAGGGATTTGATTTGGGTCTAATTGCAAATGCAGGTTTATGGAAAACCCAGGATTATGTGGTTTGCAAGTAAACGTGCCATGTCAGAGTTTTCCTCCTACCAATCAACCAAATGGGTCTGGTGTATTTCCTCCGGAAAGCACTCCCTCTCAAACACCAGCTGCTGTAGCAGGTGAAGCTCACAACAAATATAATATATATATATATAGTCATACAAACTCCCATTTTCTTCCTGTTTGGGATCTGCTGGCAGTAGTGATGAATACATTAAAAGGGTTGGGGCATGGATGATTGTAGGCTGGAATGCTGTGGAAGGTGGATCATCTTTGAGAAAATCGGCAAGCTATTCAAACGGATTACTGATCAGCGCTATGAGTACAGTTGCAGTCAGTCTGCTGGTGGCAGTCATTTGCTGCATTGGCTGGATTGTTTACAAAAAGCGCTGCAATAACTACAACCAAGTTTTGCATGGCAATGGTTCTGAAGGTAAAAATTTCTTTTCAACCCCAAGTTGTCATATTGTTTTTTTTTGGGTGTGCTGTCCAATATGTGACCATAGTTTTTTTGGCTTCTGAATCCAGAAGACTTACAAATGCCAGTACACTTTGTTGCAAATGTTAAGCACACCTGAGTTCTGGATGATGCACATACTTGTTGCCTTCCATGACCATTTGTTCCTGGTTGATTTATTTACTTTTTCATCTTGCAGCAAATGTGGGTTCCATGTTGGTGATGTTCCATGGTGATTTGCCATACACATCAACTGAGATTGTCAAAAGGATTGAGAATCTTGATGACACCGACATCATTGGCTCAGGGGGTTTTGGCACTGTCTACCGTTTGGTCATGGATGATGGATGCATGTTTGCTGTAAAGGCAATTGGCAAGCAAGGGACAGGCTCTGAGCGTCTGTTTGCAAGAGAGTTGGGGATCCTAGGTAGTTTTAAACATCGCAACTTGGTCAATCTGCGTGGCTACTGCAATGCACCTGCGGCTAACCTATTGATTTATGACTATGTACCTAATGGAAGCCTGGAGCAACATCTACATGGTGAGTGGGAAGAAACCCTAAATCCTTCATGCCTTTTTGCTGGTTTGTTGAAGAAGCTCTGGGAAATCAATTGTAGGCAACTTGAGGAATTTGAAGAGTTTAAAATCTTGTTTGGTGTAGAATTTTTTTATTTCAATATCTGAAAAATTGCTAGGAAGTTTTTTGAGACGGTCTTTGTCTGTGGGTAATTTGTGAAGAATTAGAGGCACATCAGGAGAAGCTTAGCTGGACTGCACGGATGAGGATAGCACAAGGCTCTGCACGAGGGCTTGCATACCTACACCATGACTGTTGTCCCCGCATTATTCACCGAGACATCAAATCCAGCAACATTCTGCTGGATGACTGCATGGAGCCACATGTAGCTGATTTTGGTCTGGCCAAGCTATTGGAAGACAATGACTCTCATGTGACCACCATTGTTGCTGGCACTTTTGGATATTTAGCTCCAGGTAAAAAACACCTCACCCACTGTCAAAAGAGGGAGTTGTTCTCACTCAGGTTAGTAGGCAATCCCTTCAGTGCTTATTGGGATTTTTCACTCATGCAGTGGATATTTAAGAGCTTGTTCTTGGAATCAGATCACTTTGATCATAACCTCTGAAGGATTTCTAATTTGGGTTTTTATTCAAAGGACGATTTCTCGAGACAAGGAATTAGCATTGCTGCTGGAGGTAAATTAACAAGGAACTGTTGGCTGTGTGGTGCGGAGGGACACCAGAATACATGCAAAGTGGGCGAGCTACAGAGAAGGGGGATGTATATAGCTATGGTGTACTGTTGCTGGAGCTGCTCAGTGGTAAACGACCAACTGATCCTTTCCTCCTAAAGAAGGGGTTGAACCTGGTTGGATGGGTGAGTTCTTCACAAAACTGAAATGCAAAAGCTGAAATGGATGTGTAATAATTATACCTTGTGAAAGAAAAAACAGAGTTCAGTTTTGCAGTCTCTGTTCAGACAGATTCTTGCATACATATGTATAGATATATGTGTAACAACGGTTTAGGGTTAAGGGTTTAAGGTTTATTATGTATATACAATTGTATTTTTCTTCAGCAGAGACTTAACTTAAAATTTTTGATGCACCCATTTGGACAGGCAACTTCTTGCATCAGAGAAAACCGGCAACTAGACATTGTGGATGCGAAATGTGTGGAAGGGGTTAGCCAAGAGCATGTGGAGTCTGTTCTGAAGATTGCAGCAAGGTGTATTAATCCTGAACCTGATGAGCGGCCAACAATGCAGTGGGTAGTGCAGATGCTAGAGTCGAATACAGTTTCTCCCTGCAATAGTGACCTTAGCACTTTCTACAACTCACCTATGTCAGACCATGCTAATAACAATACCCATGGGCGATAGCATAGTCCAAGTAGTAAAACTGGATCTTTAGTAGTTCCCATCTAAGTTGACAGAATACCCATCATTCTTTTGTGCACACCACCCCATTCAAAACCATTGTTTAGAATATACACTAATAAAAGCTCCCCCAAAGAGGGCGGGGGACAAGCATTGGAAGCCTACTAGGTAGGTAGAAACCATGTGTCGGAGTCAGTACTAGATTATTTCATTGCCCAACTAACTACTATACAAGACCTCACACAAATTCATTCATGCTGAAAAAAATGTCATGAGTTGGTCTATGAGACGGCCACTTCAATTTTATTTTGCCTTCAAATTTTTGAGGCTTTGAAGGAGGATTATAGGCAAAAAGTGTCTTTGAAGTCTCATCTTTTTGGCATGCATGTTTGTTTGTGCATTTGAGTTTATTATTGTTGATAGTGTTGTGTTGATCTAGTTGTGTACGACAAGTTGTTGAAGCACATTTGCATCCTTGTTTGAAGAACACATATCAAGCATGTTATATCCCTTTTACATGTTACATCTTTAAAATTAAGATGAAACACAAAAGATAGACCTAATTTCAAAAGTTGGAAGGGGTGGAAAGAGACAATAGTGAAATGGGGAGGAATGGGTATTCAAGGAAAAAGAAAGGCAAAAAATGAAGGTAAAGTACTAAACAACACAACTTGAAAGTTGAAATTGTAGCAAAAGATCAACCAATCTACCACAATATTATTCATCAAATCCAAGGATAATAGATATGAGTAGTAGCTAAGTAAGCAATAAACGCATGATAAATTTGTTGTTCAAGTGAAATAAATAAACCAACTATGTGAAAACAAAACATGCAAAATGACTCAACTTTATGCGTTAAAAACACATATGGAGCCAATCCTTGGAAATGTTTTTTAAAAGTTGCATTTACGAAAATTATGAACTAAAAATTCCTTGAAATCAAATCAAACAATTTTGGGGAAATTTGGGTGCTTTCTTGGCATTGTTGAAAAACCTAGTTAAAGTAGACTTGGGAAATTTTTACACTTACTCAACATTGAATTTTAAGTAGTGTTTTTGTCATTGAAATTTCAATTAAATTACAAAACATAATTTTTGAAAGGAAAAAAATTAATTGGCTGTTGACATACCTCCTCTCAGTGTGGAGGCATGTTTGGATGACTTAGTCAAAGAAGGCTGGTTTTTATACGTAGGGTAATACCTCGGGCATTATCAAAATAAGGGCTTGAACAAGGCAAAGTTGAGGCAGGCTCAATTCCAGTAATAATGCCGATGGTCAAGGGCATTACACTGGAAAAATAGACAATTTTTTCAAAAACCCAAGATACTCAACTGATGTTTAGGGCGCTGATAAAGAGATATGAATGCAAGAATGAGTTCCTTTGCCCTTCGAAATGGGTGGTATCACGAGAAAACAATTTTAAAATGACCTGCAAGCATTCAGTTTCCCAAAATGCTGTGTGGGTTCTTACACTCTTGTAAGCATTCGTCGAATCCGAGCAAAGGTTTGGATGTAAGTGCATCTCCAGTGGTGCTCAGTACATTAAAATTGAATGAAAAAAAGTCAAAACATGGTGGTTGGTAAAAAGGCACAGTAAGTAACGTTGTGCACCTGAAGAAAAGAGTGCAATAAATATGATCTGACTGACTGCTGCTCAGTGTTTCTGATTGACCCATCATACTGATTGGTCCAGGTGGTTTGCTGTTAGTAGATCCCTACCAATTTGCTGTTCTAGTTTTAGTTTCATGGGTCGGGTTGCGAGAAAGTAAAATAACTAAACTTGGATGTGAAAAATATTTTTGCAGGGTCACATACTAAGCACTGCTGGAGATGCTCTGGAAATTTAGGTCGGCTTTGGATACTCTAAAGGGAATTGTACCTATTTGAATTTAGGGTTAGGGTTTGGACGGTGAGGAGAGAGACAGAATTCTTTTTTTTTGCCAAGGTTTGTGAAACAGCAGCAATCTCTTCTTCTTCATCATCATCATCACGAGTGCAGCAGCAAGTGCAAGAAGATCTATCTTTTTTCTAGACAATAAAACCAGCAGCAAGCAATTGCTCCACCAACACATGGAGTGGAAGAGGGAGGTGGACCAGGAGGAGGAGAAGCTTCTTGCTTGTGCCATTTGTCCTCTCTGTGTGCACCTGCAATTCCACTTTACCCATCAACAACTTTTGTACAATGCACTGATTCTTCTTCTTCTTCTCACAGTAGGTGTGTTGGGTTCTTCGAAAGTGTGGGAGCATCTCAAGATGGTATCTTGTTGAACACTCACACCCACTAGGCGTGTTTTCTTGGGGAGTGTTCAAGAAGATGTCATCTGGAGATTTGGTCACTTGGAATGGAATGCCATGATTTGGGGACACGTGCAATGGGGGCAAGCAAGGGCAGAAGAGGGCACTGGAAATATTTTGACAACTGCAACAGGAAAAAAGGTGTGTGGCCAGCCAGACTCTGTTGCTTTTTGTGGAGGTGTTGAATGCATGTGTGCCAGTGTAGTTGCACTTCTTGATGAAGAGGTTAGGAGTGTGCATGAGCAGGTCATTCAAAGTGGTTGCAAGTCTGGTGTCTTATGGGGGGGAGTAGCGTAGTGGACATGTATCCAAAATGTGGGAGCCTTGAGGATGCCATCTTGGGCGGGAGTAAGGTAGAGAGTCTTGGGTGGGAGTTGGGAGTCCCAGGAGGTTGACGGTCCTGGGTGGGAGTTGGGAGCATTGGGAAGTTGAGAGTGTTGAACAAGATGCCATCTTGAGATTTTGTAAACTTGGAATGCCATACTTGGAGCATCTGCTGCATGGGCATGGTAAGGAAGCTCTCCAACATTTTGAACAGATGTGTGAAGAAGGTGTGATGATAGCTAGATGATATCACTTTTGTTTGTGTTCTCTGTGCTTGTAGCTATGCAGGTTTGGTGGATGAAAGGCATGTGCTGTTATGCTTCAATGATCACAGACCATATGATTTCTTCAAAAATCAGAACATTACACCTGCATGGCTGACATTCTTGGCCGTGCTGGCCATCTACAGGAGGCAGAGAGTATGATCAAGGCAATGCCCTGTAAATCAGATGTGGCTTGCATTGACTGCTTTACTCTGTGGTTGTAGAATTCATGGTAATGTGGAGATGGGAGAACATGTTGGTAAATGGGTTCTTGAATTGGAGCTTGAAAATGCTGCATGTTATGTGCTGCTTATCAGCACCTATCTATGCTGCTGCTGGCAGTAGTTGTCTTTATGAGAATTTTGAACAGCAGAGAAGGGGAAAGAGGTGTGACGAAACAGCCAGCTTGCACCTGGAGTGAAGTGAATAATGAGGTGCATGTGTCTGTAGCAGATGATCAAGACCACCCTGAGATGATTGAAATTCAAGCAGAACTGCAGAGATTGTCAACACTCGTGCATGATGTGAGGTATGTGCATTCTATGAAATTCTTTTCTGCATGATATAGAAGAAGAAGAAAATCTGCATCTGTTTCCTTTCCAAAGTGCAGGTTGTTAGTGGGTGGGTAGTAACATTCATTTGCAAAACGTGTTGACAATGGACGATGTGGGTGTACAATGTGAAGTCATTTATTGTTAATAGTCCAATTATTGAATCTGTTAATAACATTCTTGAGAATTTGTTTGTTGTTTTGGACATAGTAGATCAATTGATTATCAGCAGATTCTTATTTTAACTAATCAAAATATCAAATGGCACATAAGTTTGATTCAACTATATTCATCCATATATAAACATAATGTCTATGTATATATATATATACACTTAGGCTCCACGGTGCTATGCACTACCAGTGATGATTTTCCTTCTTATTATGTTCCTATATGATTACCAATAATTCATCATTATTTATTTCAATGTCAAATTTAATTTCAATTAATATAAATATCATGGACATGAAAATGCACATGTTAATTTGCCTTTTTCATATCCATGTTGGTGGGCAATGAAAGGGGTGAAATAGTTATAAGGATAAGAGATCCCTATTAGGATTATTGTCTTAAACCCTAGTTTTTGACCCTTAAACCCTTGTTACCATACCCATACTAACCTTGTCCTTGATCTAAGTTGGGTTAATGAATTTTTCAAAAAAAGTTTCAGAAAACCCATTTAGGCACATCTCTGTGCAATTTCATGATACACCCAGATTCTCCTAATTACAAGAGAGATGATGATAAGAACCCTAAAAAAATCCTGCATGATTCAGGAGAGTAAAATTTGTGAACCCAAATTTCAAATGGAAACCACCATCAAGAACAAAACATGTTTGTTGTACCCAAATTTCAAATGGAACCCATCTTCAAGAACAAAACATTTTTGTACCCAAATTTTAAATGGAACCAAATTCAAGAGCAAGAAAAAATTGTACCCAAATTTTAAGTGCATTAAATCTAAATTTAAGGAAGTGTTTTAATTTCTAGAAGTGCATTCTTTACATGATACTTTGCAGACTGGAATTGTATGTGACATGATCATGGGGGAAGGGAAGTCGCTTACATTTTTACAAAAAATAAATCAGTTCAAAATGAGGTATTTGTTTATTACTTTGAAAGTAAAAATTATGAGTGTTTAGAAAATAAAATTATGCCCCCAAATGATTCAGCAAATATTTATAATTTGAGCAATTCATTTTGAAAATATAATTAAAGATGTATATTTTATTTATGAATGAGTTTATATATTCATCAATTGTCAAAAATACAATATATATAAATTTAAAAAGGTAGATAAAAAAAACATTTCCCTCATTTATAATTAGGTAACAAAATAATAAATACACTTTTGAACACTCAAGTGGTACCCAAAAAATACAAAGAGGCACTTGGAAACATAAAAACAAGGAACCTTCGTCCCAAGGGGAACAACTCTAGTATGTTTTTGACCTTGTTGTATATAGACAAGGGTTATGATATTAATGTACTATCTAATATAGGGAGGTGTTAGATAGGCTTGTGTGTAGGAGGTGTGTGAAAAATATCACCCATGAAATTGCTAGATTTGGTGGTCTAATTTTTTTTTTCTTAATTATCTTGAGTCAATTAAGAAATTAAAATGTGTAATAAGATTTGGTGGGTTTGGGAAGATTTTAGGGGACCAATTGCAATGGTTGAAAGGAACCATTATATTCAATGGGTTATGTGTAAGCCTAAAGATTATTTTTTTCAAGCCAATGGGATTATTAGATTTGGTGGTTTGAATTTGTTTTCTTAGTTATATTGAGTGAATTACCTAACATAACATTTCAATGTGTACTAATAGCAACATTCTAGCACATAACTTATGCACTTTGTTCATTCTAAAGGTGAATGAAGAATTATGTAGTTTTCATTTGGTCTTGCACGTTTAGGAATGTTAAATCAAGTGTTGTTATTGTGAACTATTTTGGAGGATGTTCATTAGATGTTACCATGAACTCTAAGTTCATTTTTCAAAACTTCAATGAACAAGTCCATCACACATCACCTACCTACCTAGGTTATGAGGTAGGTGTGTGATGTTTCATATTTGCTCATTCATTTTTCACTAGTGTGGTTTATGCCATTTGAACACATATATTGTAAAACTTAAAATGATACACCTTTTTTAGTCTAAGTCTGAAATTTCATTTTTTAATTAAAATTTTGGACATTTTATTGAAATTCCATTGAAAGAAATTACTCAAAATTCAATATCTCATGCACATTGAGTCCAAAAATTACAAATTCGTCTCCATAAAACCCTACTCATCAACAGCTTTCCAATAAGACCAATAGCATGTTGCAAATTGCCTTTAGAATTTTAGTTTCAATTTTGTTGAATTTTCAATTACAACATTGTTTGATATTCGATATTTCTTGCATGGTATGTCTAAACAATACAAAACCATCTCCATGCAACCCTACTCATTGAGGCTTTCCAATGGTACCAAGAGCATGATGGGGATGTTTGGGTTTGGGAAATCTCAATGTCACAAAACAAAACAATCAAACTACCTTTTTTAATAGTAGGATATTACATATAACCTTATGAAAAAGGAGTGAGATGTGAATGTGAAAAATTGATTAGTAGTAAGATTACAAATTTCAACCAAATTATGATCCAAGAAATATTCAGATTGAACTTGGACAACCTACTTTAATCTTAGGACTAAATATTTAAAGTAGAAACAATCAAACCTAACATCACATTGTGAAATGACTTTGCTCTTTATGGGAAGTTCAAACTTCAAATTAAAATTTTCTTTCAAGGCATTTCCAATGTTCATTCTACACTCTATGCTAATAACACTTTCAAGTGACAACTATGGTTGCTCTCAAAAATTGCATCCCACCATTGAGCTACACATTAAAAATGGATGCCAAGATTTTGAAATTGTTTTGTTGGCCCGCATTTCTCACATGCATACCAAGACCACACCCACATTTGTCATGTGTGTTTGGTGACATTCATAACAACATTGTGCCATGTGCAAAACATGGTGTCACAAACCATTACCAAATCTACAAGAACATTGTTGGGCAAGAAGAAAAGGGAAAATGATAGCTGAGGTGTGTGCTTACTTTGTGTTTCAACAAACAAAGGAACTCAACAAACTTTCCATGGTTGTGTTTTCCCCATGCAATAATATTTGTATAATGCATTAGTTACAACACCATAAGTAAGCCTTAGAACAACCACAATACGCTTTTGCAAAGTAGACAACCCCATGGTGCCCCAAACATCTCATTGTTACATAAAATATCCATCACATGTGCACACAATAGTGACAATTCATAAAAACAAAGAACACTTTAACTTGTAATTACAATAAAATTATCAATCTTCATAGACGAGGTTCTCAAAAAAATAAAATTGCACGATTCTTTTTTCACCAAGCTACCAATCTCTCATAGTATTTAGTCAACAACCTAGTTGACTACCCCCATGAACTTGATTTGCATCAATGTGATCCAAAAATTATCGTAATGTGATTCAAAAAAATTCGTCCTATGTTTTGTCATCAAACAAGTTCAATTGCAACCCAACCAATAATTGCTATCATCATTCCTCTATGATGTCTACAAATAACAAAACACAATAATCAACAAGAAAACAAAACAAAACAAGAAAAAAACATTGAATGTTGCATAATAGGAAAAAAACAATGAAACAATGACATGCAAGTCTAAATTCGGTCAATTAATGATCATGTTGCACTTGTGAAGTTACAAAATGAAGAACAATAACATCAAGGTTCTTGCAAACACATTCAAAAACAAGGATTGAAAGCTACAAAAGTTATGTTTTGAAACTCCTTGCAAAAGCATTAAAAAAAATCAAAACCTATAGATGCAACACATTAAGGTCCTTATAAACACACTCATAAAGAAGAAAATCACAATATATAGAAATTGCAATAATAAGGAAAAACATCAAAGGCACGATATTCATGAAGTGACATATAGATGTAAGTGATCACAGACAATGGGACATACGTAAGGCTTTAGGGTAGGTTTGACACATGTCTCTTCCATAAACCCTTGGAAGTTTGTGGTACAAGGAAATTTAGGGTTTTAACATTGGAGATGCCTTCAGGATCTAGAAGTTCTCATTTAGATGCATGCACCTTTATAAAACATGACCATCCATCATATGCACACATAATATTTGAAATATCATTTACACATTGAATCAAGTTTGAACCAAAATTTTATGCCCAAATCCTACACCAACACATAATCTCTTTCTTATGGGTAGAGCCAACAAACATAGGGTTTTAACTATGGGACCACAATAGGTGCTAGTTGATCCAAGACCTATGAAGCAACCAAAAAACTAACATATCCATGACTATCCGTTTGATTTTGAAAATTGGCACATCCATAATTAGTAGGAAAAATTAACAAACATGTATAACCTTATTGTCAAGTTTATTCTTATAAATTGGCCCAAATTTCAATGTGTTTAATTTTTTTGCTGGCAAATTTTTGCCACTTGACCACAAAAAAAGGGTATGCAATTCATACAAAATTGAGGGAAAAAAAACCTACTCACCAATCCATATCCTTTTATTAAAACATGTTGAACAATATGCCATGTTGGAATCTAGGAATGAAGTTTAGAATATCATAATTGGACAACTCTAGTTTGGACTTGCCCATAAGGGGTAAAGCTATTACACAATTAGCATCTTGTTTGAATTTGTAAGAAAAATCCCTTCCGAAGGAGACATAAAATGTAGTTGTATAATTTTTTCTTTTTTTCTTTTCTTTTGTTTTCTACCCAAGGCTCTTGTCACATGAACATTCCTCATTGGAGTCAACAAACTTGAATTTCAAGCCTTCAAATTGGAAACTACTCACATATTTGGAACCACCTCACGCCTGGACCAAATAAGACCACATGTGACATGTAATTGGGTATCGTAAGGGTTCCATTCTCAAAAAAAATTTGGTTTTTGGATGGAACCTTTGATTCAATTTTGAAATTAGTTTTTGGGATTTTTAAAACTTTCAATTCCAATCATTTTGACAAAGAATTTAAAGTTAATATGATTTAAGACAACTTTTGTCCAATCCCATCTTCATTATACACACAATTTTTAAAATAATGTTAATTTCAAAAATTCACAATTCTAACTGCTAGTTCTTTACAAATTTTATCATCAAAACTATTGTTTCTTTGATGTTTTTGAAACCATTGAAAATTTTGATTCTCCGATTTTGATTTTTTGATTTTTTTTTTCCCAAAAAAATTGGAATTGGTGGTTCTTTAATCATGAAATTTCTTGAAGAATTGAAACCACCTATTATTTTAAAAATCAAATAACTACACAACATTGCTAATTAGAGGTTAGGTGTTATCAAAATTTTCATCTTGAGGTTTACACTACTTGGTAGTATATGAATGTCACAAATTTTATGGTGTGCTTGGCCTCCATAACATCTTTTTAAGGGACCTAATTTATGAAGATTTCAAAATATGGTTTTGGGCAATACATTTACACAATTCTTTGTAATAAAATTGGAATCTAATGGGAGAATTTTGTTGCAAATGTGTTGCACATAAATTTTTTTAAACATGGGTGTACAACATGTTTATTATACATTTCATAGATGGGTGTAGACATGGTAAAGTAAATAGAAAAAGTAGTTTGCCCAAAATCCCATTTAAAAATGAAACAAATTTGAATATACATATAAAAACTAGATTAATATTTTTTTTGTGTAAGTAAAATTTTGAAACCATTAGCTCCTTTATTGAATTTATGCTAGGTTTAATACAAAATTTTGAAAAAAAATAGTATAATAAAAGTAGGTTATAAATAGATTTGAAATTGACAGTCAATATGGTTTTCAAAATTATTCTTACATTAAAAGTTTGATATATTATAATAATAATATATAAAATTTGAAAATATATAAGTATATTTTAAGCATCTATTAGCTCTTTTTTTTAAATCAATATTTCATCTACTTACAACCCATTTTGTAAAACTACAAATCTTGTGCAAATATATACATATTTTTAAAATATTTCAAAATCTATGTGAAGATGTGGTTCTTCAATATCATAATGATAAAATAAAAGATGATCCTCATATTTATGAATAATTGGGCCAATTCAACACTAACTATATTATTTTTAGAAATCTTGATATTTTCCAAACAATTCAGAAATGTTTTTTTAGAAGGAAATGAAATATTTGGGAATACATCATTTGTCTAAATGAAATCTTTAAATTTAATTAATTATTTTAAAAAATTGTGTTGAAATGGCCAAAGTACTATGATAATCATTCAATAAAATAACATTTCTACTTTCAATACATGGCTACTTGCAAACTTTTGTGATAAGGAATAGAGACTATTTACTTGACCGTGAACATATGCATTGTTTTACTATGCCATAAGCATTTCCATTGTTTGATGATCACAAAACAAGGGAACATGAACAATGGGCATGTTTGAAATTGTTTGATATCATTAACCAAACCTCATATTGATCTACTAGGTATGTGTAAATACTATAGGTATTGGATAATTGATGGATTCTAAATGTCATTAAAGTCCATAGAAAAATATAAAAGATGCCATGATTGATGTTTCCGTGTTTTTAATTACAAATCAAATAAGTCTATGTGCAATTTAGGTTGTTTATCAAGTCCTCAAGAAAAATGCAACTGATCATTGAATTTCAAGTGAAATTTCCAAATAAGTATCATAATTGTTTATTTAAATTTGCAAAATTGACATCTATACTCTAAAGTTGTTCATGTTTGATCTTAAAGTTCCTAATCACATCAATCAAGATCACAAAGTCAATTTATTAACATTAATCCCAATATTTTTAATAACAAAGAGTTTTGGAATCAATCCTTAAGCCTCAATTGACAATTCAGATTAAGAATTTCCCCACATTTAAACTCGGGAGGTGGGTGTTAAATAGGTGTAAACATCTTGGATTCTTATATGGTTGGTTTCAAGGGTTTGTCTTATGTTGCAAGTGTTGGCAAATCTTGCCACAAATGATGGTTTGTGCATCTTAAATGGTTGTAGGATTTGAAAAAATCATGGAAGTTAGTGACTTCATTTACAATCATTTCAAGCAACCATCAAAATTTTAAAACATTGTTGCCCTTAAAGAAATTATAACAACTCATTTCAAGATTTAAACATTGGATTAACCATATTCTTCTTTTTAATTGTGTTGATTATTTCATGAGATAATTGATCTCAAATTTGGGTGATTAACACCCAACATTGATAGGTTAGGTTTCCAATAAGCTAAAATGAAGTTCCTTAATAAAAGACTACATTTATCCAAAGATGAACTAGTTAAACATGTACATGGAACATGTTCATTGATTTGTCCAAACCATTTGTGATTGCTAAGGAAAGTCAAGAATTGTCTAGAAGATTCCTTTACAAATCTAATCTCAAACCTTGTCGTTTGTTCAATGATGCAATTATTTGTGGTTTGAAGAAACATTCGAGCAACATTCATATTTAATTGAGATGCATATTATTTGGGAGGTGAGTTATTGGACCAAAAAAAATTCATATTCAAAAAAGTGGGGAGATGAAAGGAAGTATGTAGGTTTGGATGACCCAAATAGATAAATACATAGACATAATACACCATTACTTTTATTATATACTTTCTCACATATATATGAGGGACGATGCCAAAATCAACTTGACCATGTAAAATACTCAAGCACATCCTTAAAAAAATCCAATTCCCCAAAAAAAAAAAACAATTCCATGTAAATGTGATATGTATGTGCATATACATGCATATATAAAAAAAACTCCCCTAGTTTGAAATGATTATTTGTTGTACTTGACTTGGAATTTAAAATGGAAAAAATCAAAGATATAGTGGGTTTTTTCACATAATGCCAACAATGATTTTTTTGCCAACAATGGATTTTTGGGGGGCAAATTTTCAGCTCTTGGTCAAACAAAAAATTGGAAATTTTCATTTTTTAATGTAAAATTGACCAATTTTTTTAATTTTTAATTTTATAAATTTGGTGGAAAACTTGGCAAATTTTCAAAACAACTGAAAAGAAAGAAAAAGAAAAAACACATTGAATGCCAATAGTTCATGTTCAATACTTGCTAGTAATGGTCTCCTCACTACTTTAATTCTTACCATTCTTCAAAAAAATACAAATTTGATTGTACTCATACGATAGTAATATGTAGAGAGAGAAAGAGTTAACAATTTGTCTAATACTTATACCATTTTGGTAATAAATGTTTTTGGAGATTTCTATACCATTACCATTATGCAAATTAGTAAATGATAAACCATATACTTGCCGAAGCTTGATGTAGTGCAACTCCCTTCTTAAAATTTTCCGATATTTGTACACTACCATGATAATTTCACAAGTGAGTGTGAATAAATAGACTAAAAACTTGGTACCAATTGAGATGTGAAGACCAATTCCCCCAATTTTGGCACAAAAGCTCTCATAATTATATCGTGGTATAATTTGCAAAATATTTTGAGAATTTAAAATCATTAACAATGATATTTTGAATTTAATATGGACATTAAGAAAATATCTTAATCTTGAGAAATATTTTCACCATTTCACAAGAAGGAAGCAAATTTTAAATGTGTATTGGATGGATGGTATTGGGAGTGAAAAGCCTTGTCAATCTTTTTGGTCTTTTTATATTTCATTCGAGGATCATGAATCCGGATGGATGGATGGATGGATGGTATTGGGAGTGAAAAGCCTTGTCGATCTTTTTGGTCTTTTTCATTTCATTCAAGGATCATGAATCCGCATGGATGGATGGATGGATGGGTTGAAAGTGGAGAGCCCCTCATATCATTATTTTTTAGTATTTTATTTCACCAAAGTACAATGAATCGGGTCGACAATGCCAAAATTTAAGAATCCCAAAATTCGGTTCGAGAACCCCACCATGATATCAAGGAGGGGAAGAGTGTAAAGCCTTTTCCTTCACACTTCGAATCCAAAGAATCGTCACAAATTTCAAAAATCGGTTTTTGTCGTCGTGTGTTGTCGTCGGCCAATTTTTTCAATCGACTAAGAAAAATAATTATTCGTTTTACTTTCATACACCCAATTAGAGCGAACCGATTGCAACCAATTTTCAAAAGTGAGTTTCAAGGCGTTACGCAATTGAATGCGACCAAGAAATTTTCATCGTTTGTTTCACACACGCACAAATAATAAGAATGAACACACATCCCAACATTCAGTTTAGGGTTGTGGATGACCCACCATCATACCTAATCATGTTCCCAATGTTGTGTTCTCACCAAGTTCTCTATGGGTTTCCAATGCGCTCCCAAAGTTTTCATATGTTCCTATATATTTATATATAATCCTTTTAATGTTGAAAATTTCACAAGTTTTGTTTTTTTTTTTTTTTTTAAGAAAGAAATTTTTTTAAAGAAAAATTTATAATTAATAAAAAT
>Ga0116227_10002432_pt1 | contig 42359 bp, 25 predicted proteins | sample S1TSphgellanicum_FD_89693 | JGI IMG/M metagenome (GOLD analysis project Ga0116227, IMG submission 89693) | Host-associated microbial communities from peat moss isolated from Minnesota, USA - S1T2_Fb - Sphagnum magellanicum MG | ecosystem: Host-associated > Plants > Peat moss > Unclassified... | reverse complement strand
CAGCCGCCATGCCCAATTTTACACACACCACACAGCTCAGAAAATAAGGCAACCATGCATTTCCATGCAACAATGATGGGGCGCCGTCACAACAAGTCGGTTGATGCAATTATGCCTGAAATCTAGGATTAGATCAAGATTGCACACTAGTTAGACAACCTCCTTTCACATTACATAATGTTATTAATGTGAATTTAAAAACATATTTGTTCTTGGATAACGCCAACAACATTTGTTGAATGTTCAAGAATTCCACATTATGGTTATACCATGTTGGAGTGACCTTAATTGTAGTTAATTTCATCAAGTGATCCTCCAAATGTATCAAAAGAAGGTCTTTTGAAAGTGTGGCTAAATGAATTACTTATTTGCACATGCTAATTGGTTTATATTTCACAATGTAATCAAACTTTTTAAAATAAAAAATCCAACAAATTGCCATTAACCTACCACTAAGGTTAAGCTTGTTCACTAAACATTTGTAAACCATGCGGTCGACAAATAACATCATGGGATTCTACAACAAATAATGTTGGAATTTATTTACATTGAACATTATAGTTAAACACTCATGTTAATGATGGATTAATTTCTTTTAACAATAATGAGTTGTTTATTCACAAAGGCTATAGGGTGATTCCTTTGGTTTTCACCAATAGGTTGACATAATGCACTACTTACCACAACATCTAAGGCACCACAATAAACATGAAAGGCAAAATCCTGATAAAAAAACATAAAACAAGGATAGGTTGTCAATTTGGCTTTCAAAGCATCCAAACTTTATTAACGTGCAAGGGTTTGGACCAAGTTAGATTGTTGATGGATTGACCTAATTAAGATCCAAAAACCTAACATTTTAAGTGCCTTGATGTGGTTGAACTAGCCCCAAGTTTGAATTTTTTATTTGATTTTGTGATGGGGACAAATTAATCATCCCTTGTTTGGTTTGAATAGTCCTTGGGGGATGATGAGCTTACATGTCATTTTGGCAATCTAGAATAAATTCAAAAGGTTAAGATTTGTAGAAAGTACATTGAGCCTAACACCTTGCATATTGTTCAAAACCTATAAAGTTAATAATTGTTTGCATGAAGGTTTAAAAACATGACCTTGTATAGGTTGTGACAATGGTCTATAAAGAGAATACCATTCTAATTAAAACATTTAATATCCAATTCCACCCAACAAATGTTGAATGCATGTTTACCACAAGTTCCGCATGTAGGGTATTTTTATGTAACTTGCAAATGGCCTTGAGGTGGGTTCATTACTTTATCAACTTGATGATGTGGCTTGTAAGGTGGAACCTAATTATGAGTTGTCATGATGCAAAATTAAGCAATGTGACCTTAAGTTGTTTACACATAATACACCTTAATTTTAAGGAATGCATGGCTTGATTTGTGTGGCGATGTTGTTAAATTAAGATCATGAATTTTAACAAGGTAAAACATTTTCTCAATCATGGCTTGCAAAATTTTCATAACTTCAACCCTAATTCTTTCATTATCCTTTAATTTTGATTGAAATTCATCAAAATGAACTTTAATTAAAAGTAAATGATTAAGAACAAACTCTAATGGTGGATTATTGCCATTGACACTAATGCTAAAATGAGTTGGAGTGGGGATTTCATAATCAAAAATTCAAGCTACAACTTCATTTGGGGCTCAATAGGCCGATGATATACTGGAATGAACATTGGGATGGGTTTTTTTTATGCCTTCACATGCATTCATTCTCTTGATCAATCACCTCTATTTCCAATGTTGTTATAATATCATCATTCAAAGTAACATGTCATTGGTTCACAACATCTTAGATAATAGATTATAGAGTTTTTATTGAACCCTTAAACAAAAAAATATTTGATGGTTTCATCAATAAACATGTCCCACAAATTTAATGCAAATCACCTTAAAATGTTGTACATATGAAGTTATGTCTTCATTAATACCTTGTTCAATGTTTGTCAAGGCCAATAAAACATTTTATTGACTAACTTCATGGTGAAACTATTTTATAAAGGCTTGTAATTGTTACCATGAAACAAAGGTACAAACATTATGAGACTTATACCAAACATAAGCATAACCTTTTAGAATCATAAGAAATTGCACTAAATAACAATTGTAGTTTGTGACAAGGTTTGTAATGAACATTTCCATGAACCATTCAACATGGGTAGTTGGATCTTTGTTTTAAATTCTTGAAAAATTGGGCAAATTTCATGATATAATTGTCGATATAAGACCTCATCATGGGATGATGATGGGCAAGCCCTTCCATAACATCGTTAAATTTATGGTTGGATTTAAAAGTGGTGGTGGATTAACACCACAATGTAGAAAATTAACCATCAATGTTGGATTAACATGTAATGGTGGATTAACAATTAATCAAGGTGATGGATTCAATTAAGTTGATTAATTAACAAATGATTGAAAAACCATATTGTTGGTCAAGGTTGAATTAATCAAAGCTTGAAGGACCATTTGAACTTGTTGATTATTTTGACCAATACAAATGTTGATTTCTTGAACTTTTTTTTTTTACAACCTAGCATGTGGTGGCATCTAATTCCATATGGAAATTATAATGTTATTTTGGATTTTTATATTAATTGATTGTAATTCAATTCTATAGGAAATAAATTGACAATATATGTTACAACCTAAATTTTCCCATTACAATTGAAATTTAATTGAATTTGTAAGATTTTGCAACTACAAAAAAATGTGCACAAGTTAAATTTGATTAACAATTCAACATGGTGTTCAACTATGTTTTAAATTATAACCTATGTACCCATAAACTCATTTCAAAATAACAAATTTAACCAAGCTTAACGTGTCCTTTCACCTTAATGGTAAGATTTTTTAATCACAAGCAATCCACACCTCGGTCGTAGTTTAATGACCTAAATCCAATCCTGAGATTGAAGAAAAACTAAAAAAAATCTTGATCATTCAAAAATGTTGACCAGATTTTGATTGCCATCTCAATGGTCAAGATTTTCATCACACTAGTCCACACCCAATCATAGTCCAACAACTAAATTTCATCCAAAAGGGAGAAAAAATTTGAAAAAAAATCTTGATTCTTAAAAAGTGTCAACTAGATTTTGATTGCCATTTGGATGGCCAAGATTTGACCATCAAAAAGTGATGACTGGATTTTTGTCATCATCCAAATAGTCAAAATATTTGGTCACGGTCTAGCAACTTGAATCCGGTCATGAAATGATTTATTGATGGAAAAAAATATACTATTATTAATTCATCAATAATTAAATTTAATTGCATAGTAAAAAATAACATTTTTATTTTTATTTTGGGAACATATGGTCAACGTTAGTGTTGACCTAACAATTAACGTGTAATGAATAATGTCAACATGACAACCGATGCAAAAATGGCATGTCACATTAGTTTTCAAAACCTTAATTATCCTTACAAAAGGTTTTCAACAAGTTGAAACTCAAAAGTCAAAGAAAAATAATTTGACAATGCAACAAGATCATGTTTTTCCACCAAAGTTCAATTATCATTCAATTGCTAGATTATAACAATCCCCACTAGTTAAAACAAGATTTGATTGAACATGAATTTAAGGGCAACATGCAAGTATAACCTCAAGATGTAATGTTTTGAATTTCAACAAATAACTTGTGATAAGTAGTTTGGGTGCATTTAAACTTTGATCAAACTATGAAGAGACGAAAAAAAATCATAAGCATGTATTCATTCTTGTCCTAATAAAAAATAAATTAAAAAATTGTTCAATTTTGTGATGTAAATGGATTAGGTAATCATCCACAAAAAGATTAAGTCAAATTTGGCTATAAGTAAAAGGAGAAAACATACATATATATTTAAAACCTTTCTATATATTTGTGACATGCAAGAGTGTGTGGTCTAAATATGGCAATTTCAACTTTTTTTTCTTTGAAATATGGCAATTTTGGGTTTTTTTATTTGAAAAAATCTTTTATGTGTAGTTTACAAATCCCTTGTTGTGTGACCAAATTTAGTGGCAAAACTTAGCCACAAAGAAAACATTGGGCATGATTTTTCTTAACCTTACAAAATATAAGACTCGTATGAATTATGGAATGACATTTTATTGCATGATTTGTGATGTGGGGTTGCTTGGTGGCATTTTCATATTTGTAAGTGTGGTTTATAACGAAAGTATGGTTGTGGTCCTATTACACATAAACGTAAATTTGTGAAGTTCTCCCAAGGTAAAAGGGAGATTGCAAAAAAATCTTGTAGGAATTTTTATACAAAAGATGGCATTTTTTAATGTGGTAAGTTTATATTAAATATATCAAATGTATCACGATGGAAAGGCGATATTTCAATCACAATGTAGAAGGTTTTGGTGAGGTGCATACAAATTTTGTGAAAGCATGAACAACTTGGGTGTTGGTTATATTATGTTTGATTGTTGTATATTGGGGAATCAAATGATTATATTCACCGTGCATTAGTGTAACCTACTTGTGGACATGGCTCATACGTACATGATGGAGTTGGGTGTTATAATGATAATTATTTTTAAATTGTTGCATATATGTTAAGTGATTTTTTACTTCAAATGGTTATTGAAAACATTAATCATTGGGTCATTTGTTAAAAAACTAAATGGGGATTATGGACAATTTAGAACTTTATAAATTTTGAAACATTATACTATAATAGTTTATGGTAAAAAATGAGAATAATTGTGAAGGAAAAAATTGTTAATTAAAAATATTCAATTGGAAAATGGAAATATTAATTATGGATTTTATCAAGGAACCGATCTTGGGAGTGATAAATTTCATTGTCAAGGGGATAACTTATACTTAATTTGTAATCTCATAGGATTTTCAAAGTTGTACAACCAATGTAATGGGAACATGAAAAGTTTGTTGAGCACATAGTGAATGGTTGGTCCATTGTGAATTTTAAGTTTGAAAAGATTATGGTGAAAAATTTTGATAATTTATTTTTGGGGGATTAAATGGCTTTTTATTGCTCAACAAGGACAATATTATTCTACTTAATATTTTTTTATTGCTCTTGTAGTTGATGCAACTAGCTTTTAAATACATTGGTGATCGATGTCAAAAAATGAGTTGTTACATTAAATAAAATACCCATGTTCTTTGGGAATTGATATCTTGAATAAGCATTGGACATTTTTATCTTTCTTGAATATAAGGCATACATAGATGAACAAAATATTTTATGATGGACTTTTGATTAATGGCTCAAACAAAGATACTAATGGAGAAATTTTAAATATTGATTGAAACCCCTTGTCATTGTTTTGCATTATTTAAATTTTGACTAAAATGTAGTATCAACTTTATCATTTGATTCATCCTTTGCACTTAGTACAACATCTTTTATATTTTCCAAAGCATCCAAAACTTCTTTAATGTTGTCCTTTATTGTTGATTGTGTTTGGCTACCAAACAAAGTTTTTTGCCTTGCTTCTTCTTCAATGTCCTTTTTTCGTGTATCTTCTTCCACAACCTTTTTTTCTACTTCTAATTCAATAGCCATTTTTTGTTTGTGTGCCTCAAAAAATGTTTTCATTTTGGCATCTTCCATGTCGTGAAATAATTTTCTTACATCCTCGTCATCTAACATTTTCCTCTTTTGTGCTTCCTCTTGCATATGTTGTTCTTCTAACATTTTCTTCTTCCATGCTTCCTTTTGCATACATTGTTCTTCTAATATTCTTGTTTCTTCTTCATTTTTCTTCAATTTGTTCTCATCTTCAAGTTTCCTTCTTTCATCATCTTTTGATTTCCTAACAAGTTCTGCTTTTGTTGGACTTTTGATTTCTATCTCAATATCAATTTGCACACCTTGATCTAACACTTCTACAATGTAATCATCTTTTTCTAATTGTTCATCACCGATAATGATTGTGATTTGTTCACTACTCCATCGTTTTCCATCTTTTCCCATTGCTTTTAAAGTTGCAAGTTCTATAGCCAATTGGCTTGCTTCCTCTTTAACTTTCTTTACTTTTTCAACTTCATGTGTGGCTTTTAATTCAACATCGTTTTGTTTTTGTTTTGCAATTAGTGTAGTTAATTCTACATCAACTAGTTGTTTATTGTGAAGTTCTTCTAATTCTTTTTTTGAAATCAATGTTTGAGTTTGGCCATGTTCTAGTTCTTCCATGGCTTGAAGGAATTTGATTTCTGCAATCTCCAATTTGTTAGTAAAGGAATATTTTCGATCTATAAAATTTAAAGAAGATTCCCCAACATTTTTTTCAATTTTGGTTAATGGTGCAAGTGGTGATGTTGGCATAGTGTTGACAAATTGTTTTGTTGCCATTTCCACACTTTTCAAAAATTGTTCTTCTACCATATCAAAAGAATGGGATGATGTGTTTATAGGAAATTTTGAGATCTTCATTTTCTTCTCATTTTTTTTTAATGATTGCATGTTTGTAAGGGTTGCTTTCAATTTTGCAATAGCTCTTTCTTGCTTTAATATTTGTGTTTTTGAATGAAAATGATTTATTCTTTTTTTCATATGATGTTTTATGGTTTGTTCTTTTTCTAGGAGTCCTTCGAGAATGTTAAAATGGTCCTCAAGTTTGCTCAACTGCTTCGTGTGTCTTTTAACTTTCGATAATGATTTGTTAATTTTGTCTTGAAATGTTATAATATCGCAACTTGATATTTTAAAATTTTGATGCAACACCTGCCATAAACTATTCTTAATGAAATGATTGTAAACAAACAACACACGTGCTTACATTGAATGATTATAGAATTTAACAATTGATGTAAATCGATAATTGCAATGTAATGAATTTGAATGCATACGTACAAATACAAAATCCTTAAGGTGTTTGTTTGCCTTCTCCAATTCGGCAACCTTTTCTAAAAGACATTTGAATTTTTTTTTTTCATCACAAATGTGATTTTGTGTGTTTTTTAATCTTTCCAAACCATCTTGGAGCCTTCCAACCTCCGATGCAAACAAATCTCTTTCGACTTCAATTTCCTATTCCATAATAGTTCCATTTAATAAAAATAAGTAAAATAAAATGTATAATGCAAAATATTTGATGATACATAATGCCATGTGTTTAAATAAATCTTTGGTTCAATATATGTTAGCAATATACACATATACATATGAATGTTTTATAATTATTAAAAACCTCATGCAAATTTATGAAAAAAAATTTATAGAGTTTTTGATTTTTAAATTTATAGTAAACAATACATTCCTACCCGACAATGAGTCACACGGATGTCTCTATGAAGACCATTTAGTTCAACAATTTGTTCGTCACATATTTTTTGAATTTCATGCATTTGACCTTTCAAGCCTACACATCAACCTTCCCTACGTGTTATAAGTAACCTTGTTTCACCTTTTGTAATTAGGGAAATGAAGTTGTATAAAACCTTCCAAAATGAAAACATGTATTACTTTTAATTGTGAAATATTTAAACAAATATTTTTTTCCCATTTACACATTATTGAATTATGTGATTAAAAAGAAACAAGGTAAAATAATAATTCCTAAATGACAAGTTGAACATGAGAGGTTTTCATTTTCTTCATTACAGTTCTTTCTTAAATATAGTTACCTTACATTGTCACTTCAAATATATAGTTATCCAAAATGTATCATATTTGATTGATTAATAATAACCATTGTTTTCAAATTATATTAATTGAAATTGATTGTTGTTTGCAATCATTTATTGAATAAAATTCAAATCAACCATGACTTAATGTGTTTAATTGGCCATGATCCTACATAAGCAAGATATTAAAGTAGTAAATTGAAAACATAGTTGATGAAAGTAAATTGTTTCAACATTAATATATATGTTGAATGGTTTGGTGTTAACTACACATGATGATTGCAAAAACTCAATGATGTGATGTTTACATATAAGTACAATGAAATGTGTAGACCTTGTAACTTAGATCGTAACCGTGAAGGACCCCCTGTGCGTGGAGCTTCTAAACCATTAAACATTTCTAGTTGTTGTAGATAATTTTCCAATTTCCTATAACCCAAGAACATATTATTTCAAACTATGAAGAAACAAAATCAGCACGCACACACACACACACTTATCATCAATATGATCAATGGTCTTCAAATTGTGAAACATTTGAAATATACAATTGGGATGTAATATATACTCATTGAACATAATTAACCATGGCACTTGACAAGAAAATAACAATGAATGCTTTAATATGACGTGTGTGAAAACAAGTTTAAAGCTTACAATCATGTGGGCCCTTTCCTTTGTGTTGGAAGATGGTTTAAATTTAAAGTTTAAAATTCCATCATATACGGTACATATATACAACTTATGTTCAACATTTCTTTGTCAAATATTCATTTATTTATTTTTAAAAATGAAGTTTGGTAGTTTGTAGTTGATTTTTTTTGGAGTTGCAACAATTGAAGAATAAGTATGCAATATACATCTTTTTTTGTGCATTTGTAATTGTAACCCAATGGTTTTCAATTTTCATTAGTTTTGACAAATGTAAAATTTCTTAAAATTTGATTAGACCTTTTGCAAATTATTTATGTTGAACATTAATCATAGGTATGGTATATAAAACTAAAACTACTCTTATGATGCGGTTAGGATGTCATACATGGCATAATGTTACATCAAGGCACAATTACCTTGTCATTGTTTAGCTAGCACTTACATTAGTTTATCCGTATGCATTCACAATGGGTAAACCTACTTTGAAAAACTCAAATGGCCTTTGTTGGTTTGGCATAACTAACTAAAAAATGTTGATTGCTTTGAATTATATTGAATACCAAGTAAAACTATATACATGAAGCAAATCAATTTCACAAAGGTTAATTAATATTGATGATTACTTATTTTCCAATCGCATTGATGTTGCATGCGCTTTATGAAGTTTAAGATGGAATGATTGATCTTCAAATGCTAGTTTCAATTCGATAATATCATCCAACAAAGCTTCTTTATCTTGTGGGTAAAAAACAAATTCGTTAATTGGTTTTGTTTCTTGCAATGGCCATTGATAATTTCTTTTTGTTTCAATTGAATGATCATGATCACATAATACACAAGTATCATAACTAGGTGGGGCCATCCTTTCGTCACATGCACCTCCACCCAAGAGTTGTAATTGTTTTGCTTCATGATGGGAGGAAATATGCTTTGACTATTTTTGCCAACATGCCAAACAAAAAGAAATGTTAACAATAAAACAATGAAGAAAACCTTCAATATCATACAAACTTCAATAAAGTGTAGCATTTTCATAAATTGTTATTTTTGACATTCATTAGAATTAACATTATCGAAAACACAAGTTATACATTAGTATTTTTTTGTTGTGTTGGTTTAAAATAAAATTTGGCAAAAACATTAACAAATATGATGCACAAATTTAATTTAGAAAATATCCAATATGTTAAGTTCTTTGCATATTAGAATTTAGATATTCAAGTAAATCTAAAATTTTGCATCTATATTATATATATATATATATATATATATATATTCACAAATCAACATTGTCCCCGCAAAACAAGTAGTTTAGAATTGAAATTAAATTTAAATAAATATTATTCCAAATAGTTGCATACATGTGGTGTGTCCATGATTGTGATATCACAATTGTGACAAAAATCAAAACAACAATTCAAATCATTTAACATACATTTTGAAAAATGGATGAAATTGACATAAACATCAACATAACACCACCTACACAAGGTCATGAAAATATCGACCATATCTAGTGGTTACCAATTACAAATACTCCAATATATCCAACAAATAGTTTTTTATTCTATTGTGTAAATACTTTGAATTTGAGGGATTTTGAAATATTCGGTTCAAATAAGTAAGATTGATCACAATTGTGTCAAAATTAACTTTATGCATTATGAATTCAAAACATAACTCATAATCAAAATTGTATAAGTTAGGGAAAACATTATAATATCATTTTGACAACTCCTTTTCAACATGACTTTGTTAATATATATGAAAGAAAATTCACCAATAAATCTCCTTTTTATGCTCATGTATTTGATCCAATTAAATAATAATTTATATTATAATTTATTCCATACATTCAACGGGCACATTAATGTTTTAAGGTATTTCATGTATGGCAAGTTTCACTAAGTAGATGCCACATGAGTAACCAAATGTTTCTTATTACTCAATTTGCAAATTTAAACCAAGTAATTGAAATTTTGAAATGGGACATTAAATTCCAACAATTTTTAGTTGAAGGTTGAAAAACCACTTTCGTTGAATTATTTTACATTGTGTACATAGCAATACATGATATTCAATTCATGGAATTGTCCATTGGAAATATTTAATCACAATATTTAAACAAAAACATATTTATATTTATATGTCATTTTCTTCCATGATCACCCCCCCAAAAAAAGGGTCAAAGAAGATTGATTTAACAATTAACATAACATTAGGTATTGACAAAGTAAGGAGGTGAAAGTAGCTTAAATGTCATCTTTGATTTTTTTACATGATATAAACTTTTTAAATTAAAATAGATCCACAATTAACAATGACTTTTTTGGTGGAAAATCATTGTAAATTTGCAACTCCAAAAATTAAAAAAAATTCTAATGGTACATTCCATGTTATTTATTTAAAATATTGCAAAAATTTCAAGAAAAAATGGGAAAACAATTCACCACATTTTAGCACAATTAAATTAGTTTTGGGGCATAATTTTGCAATTTGTTACAATTGTTTTTCTATGAACATGTTGCCAATCAATGCAAAGTACTTTTCGAGATGATTTTTGATGCTACTAATCATTATTCACAAATAACATATATGTAATAAAATTTTCCTCCTACCTTTGGACAATTATCAATTTGAAATTTATCACTAGCATAAATTCCTTTATTGCAATTGTTTTGGTGGATTTTTGTTTTTCATTTCTTGGATGGCCCGTTCCTCCCACCAAATACAAGCTACCAAATTCATTGGAATCAAGGTTGAATTTTTTTTTTTTCAACTACAAGATTTGGACTTGCATAGATGTTTGCAATGACAAATAACTTAAGATCATAATTAGGTGACAAAATTTGCCTCAACAAAGCAATGAAAAAATTCCATTAGGTCTATCTAGTACTATAATGCAATTACAAATTAAACCAAATGCTTCAAACTCCATGTGTCAAAAACTCTTTCTTTTGGAAGTCAATAAACCTTCAATTTCATATATTATTTGATTTAGCCTAACCTATTTGTGGAAATAAAATAAAATTCCAATTTTGTAGTTGTTTATTATTATTAATTTGTTAGGTTGGAGGTTACTTATAACTATGGAAATAATTAGATTAGACTAAAGTCCATGATGTTATTCAATTCCTTTCATAAGCAAAATCAATTTGATGACATGGAATTGCACATGTTCATTATATTACTACATGGATTCATTCACAATATAAAATCAAGCATTTAAGTTTGCTATTTGGAACAACCCATGAATCTCTTATAACTTTAACTTTGATTTATTGATTAAGTTCCATTTTTCAAGTTTTTAGAAAAACCTTGGGAAATGATTTCTTTCTCAATTTTTGATTTAAAGGTGGGAACAAAAGAATAAAGGGGATGCCTAGTTTGACTAGTAAAAAAAACATGTTTTTACTACTAGTAAACATGATCAAATGGTTCTTGAACCTTATTAGGCTATTGCCTCCCACCTAAAGTGGGAAACTTTCCAATTGACATAATGAGGTACTAATGGTCACCCCATCCTTCCTTAACAACCATAATCCACAAGGTTATCTTCCAAAAATGTTCATTTTATAAATGTTGTATAAGGGCAGCACAATTGACCCGGGTTTGATTACCTCAAATACCGTCATGATGTTGGATAAATATTGGATTATTTGGCAATGTTTATAAGTCCTAAGTTGTCTATAAAAGAGACCTTGTAGCATGGATAAAGTAATACAAGAGTACCTACAATAATTTGGGTTAGGTAATAATTGATAGGTACTACATTAAACTTGGTTAGGTATGTAGTAAGGTAGTTAGGTAATTGCTAGTAAATAGTAGGTAATAGTTGTGACGTAGTTACTTGATTGGAATGTTTATACCATATGTTTTGTTTTTCATTTCAATTTTGTAAATTACATAAGGAAATGCGCTAGTTGAAACATTGAAAAAACAAAAACCACATTAAAATGCAAGTGCCATTTGGGATGAACCTATCAAATAAGCTCAACCTTGAAGGTTAGAACCAAAATGAAATAGGATTTTCCTACTTAGGTGCCACTTGAATTAGGTTTAAAAGCTTAACCTAGGTGGCTTAAAGGTAGGTATATAGCCTAGGTGGTCTAGGTGCCATGTAGGCTATCTAGCTTTAGGCCACTTACCTAGGTCCCATGTAAACTTTCGACAAGTAGGTAGCATAATTTTGTTTAGTTGTCATATGTCCATTGATGATCTATACACAAAAGTTATAGAAATGATCACCAAAATAGTTGAAGAATCGTTATAAGGGAAAACATCATATATATACAACATTAATGGATGAACTTGTATAAATCATATGAAATACATAGTGTCATTTACAATTGGTTGTCAATTATGACTTTCACAACTACAACTAATATAGTTGTAAATGTTGCTTGCAACTAAAACTAGTTGCAAATATAATCACTGATTTGCGATTTTCTTTTGATGAAATCATTTTGAAATAATGAAATGAAAATTTTTAAATCCACACGGAGGTGATGAAAATGTTGATTATTTGTAATTTAATGACAAAATTTATGACCACAAAATAAAGGCGTTTATGTAATCAACCACCTTCTACAACCAATCCATTAGACACCTTTTGTCTTTCTTACAAAGGAAATTTGCCTTAACGATTATTTGGATGTCATCCTTGGTCCTCTAGATGCATTAACATTGTTACATGTGTTATTTATGTTTGATCAATAACTTGGATTATGTGTATTTAATGAAGAATATGTGGACATCCCTACATTACAAAAACATGAATTAATAGGCAGGGATGTGCAACATCTAACCATCCATTCAATGCCAACATATGCCAGATACATCCAATATTTTTGTATGCACATATCCAACATATGACAAATTTCAAAAAAATTCAAAGTTTGAATGAATGTGAAATTAATAATTTCATTATGCAAAAGTGAGATAACTTTTTGAAAATGGATATATTTTGTTTTTATAATGATGGATCTAACCTTAACTTATGACATTCATTCATCATGTAGATTTGTTTTTGAATTTCATTAAAATGTTAAAAACTCAAACCTCATGTCAATCCTAACCTTAGGCTCACAACCAATATTAAAGCAAAAAATGGGGTTAATGAACCAAAACAAGCTTGGGACATGGTGAAAATCAAATTTTCACCCACACAAGGGGGAAAATGCTTTGGGATCAAAGGGACGCACATTCAAATTTACCAAGTTGCCTTCTTGTTTTGAAAGTCAAAATTCCCAAGGAATTCCAAATATTTAAGACAAGGTTTACAAGGCAAGCCTTGTCCAAATCAAGTGATTTTTCACTCGTTGAAGAAATATTTACAATAATTACCCATTGTGGGATCAAAAGTGCAAAAAAAATTGTTTTGAAATAATTGAATGTCCATAAATGAAAAGTTGAAACAAAATTTGCCATTCAAATAATCACGACTAATTAGATGTCCAAATGAAATTTAAATGAATAGCTTAATAGAGTGTTGGAAAGATGGAAGCACAATTGATAAAAGTGTGTGCAACAATAGTACAAATAGAAGTAACATCAATTCAAATCATTTTAAGACCAACTTCTTTAGGTGCATTAAGTGTCGTTACATTAAATATTTTACCACATCACCCATTTAAATATGGGGCGATGGGGAAGGTTGTGGATGCATCAATTGTGCGTTCAAAGCCAATGGAAACCACACAAACACCATTTGTTTCATTATGACCACAAATTAATTTGCTTAATAAGCCAACAACAAGTGATGGGGTGGAATAACAAGCTAAATGTGCAAAGTCCTACTAACAATAATGGACAAACAATGTTAACCTTTGGCTTGTTTGACACCATAATGCTTGAGGGACAATTAGAGAAATCACAAGGAATTCAAGGAAGTTGTGAATGAGGTGGTCAGAGTTTTATTTCACAATGTGTTAAAACTCCCATTGTTTTTTAAACAATAATCAAAACAAGCTAGTTTTGAACTTGTTTCAATTTAAATTATGACAAGAAAAATTATGCCTTAGGTTAAACTTGATATGGTGCATTTTGTTAGCATTGACCATATATTTTTATATTTCACATGCAAAATTGACACATGTGTTCTTTAATTGTGGATTACTAGACATTAAAACACAACTTGTCATGATTGGTCAATAACTGGCAAATTAATTAGTATGTTTGTCAATAGATGACATTATAATTGTAATTCTTAATGGGCAATGATTCATACATTTTCATTACTATAAAATGTGTGGTCATGAATTATTCACTACACCAAAAACATGGCATCCATGACTACACAATTTATACACAATTCAAATTAAAACTTGTTACTTATGTCATGATAGTTACGCCTAACTATATGTTAATCGTTTTCCTAACTATAGGAAAAATGGCCATGATTGTCTATCATAATGGATATTTTCAGTGGGTTGTTTTTTGGGGAAACATTTTTAAATTAAAAGTTATAATTTATATAATTTATTTATTAATATAAAATTGATGAGGCATAGAAACTAGTAGGCCATCTAGGCATGTAGGTATGAAATGTGTTTTTGTTAGTAATAACCAAATAAACCAAGTGTAATAAGTGATTTGGCTTTCACATTTTTGGGTGAAATTTTGTACTAATATTGTAAGTCATCCAAAAGCATTCATGAAAATGTTAATAATATATTGTGCAAACACGTGGTATGATTTATATTGAATTTAATGAAAATAAAATATTCAAAAACATTCATTAATCATTGTAACAAATGTTGCAAAACACTATAACAATTCCTATTTTTTGAGAGATTTTTTTAATGTGATATGTTTTGGAGAAGATTGTTTATATATATAATGTAGCATTTTTAGTTCATAATAAGATTTGAATGCGTTAAAAATGTATTATTAGAATATTCCAAAAAACACTCACAAAAAATGATGGATCGTGTGGCTCTTTTTATCTAGTTTGCACCCATATTCTAAATCAAGGAGGAATTCCTTTTATTTTTTATAATCATTAAGGGTTTGTTGTTTGATAAAAAAAAATCCTTCTTTTATGGAAAGTTGTTTCATGTTAATGTGCATTTGCACATCACTTCCAAAGTTATTTTAAATGAGACCTTTAAGGGAAATGTAAGTATCATGTATTAGAAATAATGTTTGGCTTATTTGCATCAAATAGTTTGAAGAATTATGTACACATGGGGGTTGGAGGAAAATTTATAGTTGTAGTCAAACTTTTCAAACAATTTCCTAGCACAACTTTGATCTTTGACAAAACATGTCAACGCAAATCTATATAAAGTGTGTCCATTTCAAATTTAAACTTTGAAAAAACATAATTTGTCATGTATTATTCAGAAGATGTGAATTAATATTTTTTAGGAAGAGTTTTCAAAGATATGTGCATTGAATTAAACATAATATTCAAGAATTTAATTGATTTTTAAGATTTTTTTTTGAAATACTACTTGTGAACTTATAAAATGTGTCCATATATATATCTTTTGTATATCTAAACTCCAAAATTATTTTTCATATTCATTTTTTTCAAATAACACAAATGAATATGGGGTTTTAAACGAGTTTTCAATGATCTATGCATTACATTAAGCTAAATTATCAAATTTTGAGATAATTTATGAACAAAATAATCTTTAAAATATAAAATTTGAACTTATAAACATGTGTCCATTTAAAATTTTCTTATTTAATTAAAATTTGAAATTCATTTTAAAAAAAAAATCTTGCTCAAGAAAAATGAAAACATCTTTAAAAAATCTTTGAAAGGTCAATGTATTGAATTAGGTTGTATTTTTAATCTTGTACATAAAATTTTAAGAGAAAATTCAAAATTCAAATATAGTTCACAAAATTAAATTTACAATATAGATTTTAAATCATGATAAAATAAAGCAAGAAAAAGTTGATTATGTATTTTTTTAAAGTGTGTTTTTATGGGGAGAAATGTTTTTTTGAAAATTTCTTATCTAGTGATAAAGTTTAATTTTTTTGGAAAGAAATATATAATTTCATGACATTTAATTTGTAACATGTATTTTCACAAAATGAACTTCAATAGTATTTTTCTTTAACTAGACATAATATTTTAAAACCAACATGATATAAGAATGTCATGGTCAATTTTTTTGTTTTTTTGATATTTTGAAAGATATATATAATGTTTCATAAAAAATAAAGAGCCACAACTTTGTAAATTAATGCCCTTTATCTTGTTTTTTTGTTCAAAATTTGAGTATATTCTTTGTTGGTATATGGTCAATTTATTGTAAATGAAAATTTCCTTCTTTTGAATTTAAATTTTGAATTTAGTGCAAATGCCCATATATGTTTTCCTTAATTTTCTAAATCAAAATCCTTCTTTTTGGTTTGATTTGATAATTAATCAAATAAAGTCAATTTTGCACACCTTTTAGTTGAAAAAACTTTCCATTACATATTTGAATGCATTTGGAATTCTTTATATATTTTTGTAGTTTTTGAACTGGACTTTCACTTTTTAAATTTAAATTTTTAATCAAATGGGATATACATTCAAACTATTTGAGTCATGTGGTCACAATGATAACTTGGATGGTTAACTATGTATAGTGAAATAATGTTCATGATTGCACATGATTACAATTTTAAAGTAGTCACAAAAATGTTTTAATAATGGATGTTGTGTTTTGGTGTATTGTTCAAACCTATGACATCTTGTTGGGTCAACAAGCATTGTACACAATCAATGAGCTAATGCAGATTGATGCCACTTCTCAAAAACAAAACCAAATAACACATATAATGGCTTTGTGTTCCATTAGGGGGAGGCTTTATATTTTTCCACAAATGGTTAGATTGGACCTAAGTGAATTTAAGCTTTGTATATTTTATGAAACGTGTCTTTGGGCTTGTGACCAATGCTACTTGAAATGAAAGTGGGGGTGAATTGAATGACTATATGGGGACTCAAGCACACTCCCACAAGCATGGGAAAATGCAAGGAAATGAGTTTTAACACTTCCAAGTGATAAACATTTTGAGAGTAATAATCCTGATTTTCTTAAAACAAAAATGCTTACAAATGGAAGTTAATGTTCAAACTGGGCCCCCAATATACCATTGGAAAAAGTTTTGAAATGTAAATATTGAAATTGAACTTTCATTCTCCATTTGGAATTATCAATCAAAGGTTATATGGCCAGCAAAATGATTGGAATCAAACTATTAATTTGAGTATGAACCATTAAAACTAAGGAAACATGGTTCAAACAACTTCAAGATTGAGCTTTTAATATGCCTTAGGAAACTCTCATCAATGGTTACAAGTTTTCTTTGGAAAGTTCCATGACCCAAATTTGTATGCTTCCATTACAAGCTAACAAAGTTGTGAGGTTCATAGGTTGAGAAAATTGGGAATTTTCAAGACTTCGTCTTGGGAGTCCTAAGAGTTTTGGTCATTTCAATATAGTCCTCATGGTAAACTATAATGTATATTAAAATATAGTTCAAATTGTGGCAAATAAATGGAATTTGGGTTGTTCATGGTTCATTTATGCACCATCATTATGAAAAATTATGTTTGTGAAAACCTCGCTACCATGCAACTAGAACTTTGAGACAATCAATCTATAACTACGTTGCAATTATCCCATGAAAATACGGGGAATTCAAAAATAAAATGCCACATTAGAAATTTGTGGGGTTTTATTATAGTTGCATATTAGTCCCAAGATAGATTTGTAGGCATATGAATATATGCATCATATATACATTTTTTGTCAACCATGATTGAATTTGTTGGCAAGTTGCATGAGAGTCACATATAATAATTATAATACAATTAGAATAAATGGCTAGGTTATGATAACCTAACCTAAAATAATAATGATTATTTTAGGTTAGGTTATCATAACCTAGCCTAACATAACTAAAAGTTCATATTTAATAAATGGCTTAAGGTATTATTTAATAATAATAATAATAATAATAGCATTACTATTGACATTATAAATCAATTTTAGATTATACATTAAATATTATTACTTGTTAAGTATTTTGAACTATAATAGATATTATACCTAGTAGATAGATTATGTTAAGGTAAAATTGTTTGTTGCCTATAGTTGGCCAATGACAAAACAATTTTAGATCTTTATTATTTAGTTTGTGTGATATAAAACATCATGAGTGTGCCAAGTTAAAATTTACATTAATTAAAGGTAAAAGAACAACATAGCAAAACCATCAGGAAGACAAATGTGTTTGAATATTAAAATGTGAATTAAGCTAGTGACCAAACATTGAGCTCACTTACTTTTGATAACCATATCTTCCTCCTTTATGTTTTTTATGAGCATTTTAAATGGTTGTGCATGTGCCAAGTCAAAGGTCTAAATATATATTTTACACTTGAGAAACAAATGGATGATGCATTAGGATTTAAAGTTCCCTAAAAGCTTAAGTCTTCATTAACTTGTTTTGTAATAGTTGCAAGTGAGTTGTAACTAGAATGCAATTTTTTTTAATCCCATATTGTTTGTTCTACCTTTCAAGTTTGTAAAATATATAAGTGCACTAGGATTATTAAAAAAAAGTGACATTTGGAATAAACCAATAAAAAAAGATTGGCCCTAAAAGTTAAACCAAATAAAATAAGATTATCCCAAATGACCTACTTACCTAGCTTAAGCCTACCTACTTATTTACCTAGGTTTAACTACCTACCTACCTCATGCCTACTTACCTATTGACCTAAACACTACATGTCAACATTTTATTGGCCCTAAATTGAATGATATAAATTAAATCAAATCAATGTTAAATATTAAAATAAATTAAAATTTATCACATGTCCATTGATGATTTGTTAGCACATCATTGCCATGTTAGCACATTGCTGACTATGTAATTGCCTATTAATTACAACAAAACGACATAACAGTTACAATGTAATGACATAATAGTTGCAATGTAACGACATAATAGTTGTAATGACCTAATTGCATGCTTGTTGCATATGTATAATTTCATATACGATGAGTTGTGTCGTTGCAACGTTTGTAATTCATTTGATAGAACTTAAGTTATAGAAATATGTTGAATTGCAAATGGTCATTGTAACTCAAAATTGCAACCAAAATCCAGTTGTAAGCTTAGTTGCCAAATACCTATTTTCTCATAGTGGATTTTGGTTTCAATTTGCAAATTAACCATATATATATATATTTGGTTTGCATAAGTTATCACATTTTGAACTCCCAATGTGTGAGTTGTCTAATCCCATCTTAAAGTTCCCATTTGTTGAATTTTTTTTTTGGGAGTTCAAAAACATGGCCTAGGTTCACATTCCATTACAAAATAAAAAATTGACATGGTTTTTTACCCTCAATACCATTTGATAAACCTAACATTACTACAAAAAATTTGTGTAATTCACTAGTCCTGGTTCATTAAACTAATGAATTCATTGCATCCCCATTAGGTCCCATTCATTATGACTAGTGAATTCATTCAAAATCTAGTGAAATCACTTGGCATATAGGGACACCTTTTGTTATAGTATAAGGATGTGTCACATGATATAAATCATATTTCTTGGTATGTTATGAAGTAATAAAATATTATAAAAATATTTTAAATGTATTTTTACAATCCAATTTTAAATATTCAATTTACATTTTAAAAAATTTGCAATAAGTTGCACCCTATATATTTTTTGCACATTATTTGGAAAAAATGGAAATAACTTCCTTTAAGACGGGACAAGGAAAATGGGACCCTTTAATCTTGGATTAACATTTACAATTCATGCATGAATAGTTGGGTCATTTAATGTGTGAAATATACACTTGAAATTAATCAATGTTGGTGCCCACCATTGACTTTTTTGGGCAATAAATAGCCAAAAGGTGACACAATAAATGACCTTACAACACTACCACATGGAAATATTTTTATTTATTTATTGCAAAATTGCCTATAATTCTTCTCATCAAGTGGCAAGATCACCAATGCTCATAAAATTTAAAAGCTTAAGTTACAAGTTTATCTTTCACTATCACTTCACATTCACTAAGCTTGTTGCCATTATTCATGCAACTTTCACCTTTAAACATTATTTCTTTTAATAAAAAAATAATTATTAATTATATTTGTGAATGTCAATTGGAATTTCCATGATTTTCAAGAACTAACCATTTTGACTTCCCATGTCCATGTTGAACAATCCCTAGTATTGAACTTGCCTGTGCAGACCTGATTTTTGCAAAATTTGGGAGTCATTCACACTTCTAAGTAAGCCAACTTAAATGTCAATGAACTTTTTTCTAGCATCAACAACATCTTACGCAACAACCAAATATCCTCTAGTCTTTTGAAAGTAGTAATCTTTAACAAAATCAAGTTTGGGTTTAGAAATTGAGATGTGTGTAGTATCTATTGTGCCATGTACACTTGGTAATCCACATAACTTTTTGAACTCCAACATCACATCTTCCATCTTTGGTCCTGCGGGCCATGTTATAAGACTTTTGAACATGATGTTCAAAGCTTTAGCAATTTCACAAATAACAAGCCCATAGTGGATTTGCTGATTACAAATAACTCACTACATGTCACCATGAAATTTTTTGTAGATAACACATGCAACCCTAACCTCTACAAGAATTGTAAACCTATACCTTTTATTCTTCTTTGCATTTTAATGGTCTCAATTTGTCTGAAATGTCAAATACATTTTGACATTTTGAAAATTTGAATCCACTGTTGGTTGTCATACTTGGTTAGTAAAAACACAAAAAATTAGGTGGTACTACACACCTTAACCCAATAGCCCATATTTGATCCAAGTGCAAACAAAGTGCTTGATAATTGTAGATTGTGTAAAACCATATTTGAAATGAAATATTGCATGTTGTTGTTGTTAGTAGTGACGTTTGTTGAATGCAAAAATGGTTGGTGTAGGTCCTGTATGTCATAGACCTGCTTAAAAGCTTCAATGAATATGATAACCATCACCATTATGACCGGTCATCCATCATTGTCCATGGTGAGTTCACATGATGATAAAACTTGTAGCACAACAATAGACAACAACATCACTTGACATAATTCCTTCTTCGCTTTGCAAGCACATTTTGACAATAACCTAAATAAACAATGTAAGCATGTCATCCTAATAATAACCTAGACAAACAATGCAAGCACATTTTGACAATAACCTAAACAAACAAAAGTTGGAAAAACCAATAGAAACCCAATAAGAAAAAAAAAAAAAAAAGATAAAATAAGGTAGTAGACATATTACATAATGTCCAAACTCGCTAAAAAAAGTTTGGTGAGGTCACTTGATGACCAAACTTGTAGCACATTGATTCTTTCTTTGCTTTGCAGCAACCTAAACAAAGTGAAACCTGGAAAAACCTTAAGAAACAAAAAGTAGAAAAAAAATAGTGTAAAAATAGACAAACCTATCAAGTAGATAATTGATAATTGAAGAAAGATTTGAATTGATTCAGAAATGAAACACGTTTTCCTCCTTGCTTTCCTCCACACTCTCTTCTAGAGTTTAGAAAAGAAGAAATATAGTTCAAGAGATGGCAAGTTGAAGTTCTTTGACAAAGATGCAATTGTTCTTAAGCAAATGGAAGAAGCTTTGAGAAAAAGAAGGTAGTGTAGAAGTACACAAACCTATTAAGTAGAAAATAAAAAATTGAAGAAAATTTCAAATTAAATTGGAGATGAAACATGCTTTCCTCCACGTTCTCCTCCAAAGTCCAAAAAAGAGGAAAGATAGAGGAGATCGCGAGTTGTAGCTCTTTGGCAAAGATGTATCTGCTTCGAAACGACACTAATGGCATCGTTAATGGTGATGGAAAAAAAGAAAGGTTTGTAGCATCATGAGATGGTGTGGCTAGTACTTTGAAAAATCATGAAAAAACTAAATTAACTTTGCCCTAAAGCTCTATGTGTGGACAAGCTTTAAATAAAAAGTTAAGAAAAAGTTAGAAAGTTAGTGGTACGTAACTTTTGGGTGGTAGGTGCCCCTTTTTTAGAAGTTAGGAAAAAAATGGAAAAAAATGTTACCTCCAAGTCTGGCATGACCTTAATTATGTTCCTTGTCACCTATGTCTAATTGAAGGGCCAATTATTATAAACTTGTATTAATGTCAACTAGTTACAAATATACGATCCATGGGGAGAGGGACAATAGTTCAACATTGTTGTGTGACCATTATCAATGAAGTTGGCACATGACATGTTTATCAACACCAATGTTAACATTCCCAAAAGGTAATTGTGTTTGTCCACGTTGCAAAAAAAAGACATAATTGAGAAATAACAACATTGTCTATTACATTGGAATTGCAAAAGTATTTGAACAAATGAAATTAAAAAGGATGCCTACGTGAGCTATAAATTATAAATGCTTTTATTGTTTGTTCATCATGGCATGTTCACTCACACAATAAATGCATGTTGCCTTTTACTAAGAGATTCATGTGAACAAATTAAATTTGTGCATCTTAAAAGCTATAATACATAGCTAGGTCAAGAAAAGATTACATCAACATTAGGTTTTTAATTGTTACTGAAGATTAAACATTTAAGGTGATTATTCTTTGAGCTTTTACATTATAGGATGCCTTTTTAATAGTCTACTCACACACATGATTATCATTTTCAACTCATTCATTAACACTGCAAATTATCTTTTAACATTTTATAGTTTCACATATCTTTGTAATGTTCATAACATCATTTGCAAATAGCCACGATGACAATTTATGTACATATGGATAAAAGTTCAAGAGATCACATTTATATTTTGCATTTTTCACACCCAAACTTTAAAACACAACTTGTGCCCATATTTTTCACGATAATTTTATGCACTAATCATGATTATCACAATAAATTTCATTCACATACTTTCCCATTAATCATTCCACACATAATCACATTTTCATTGCTCCCAACATATTTACAATCTCTTTGTACACATATAGCTTGGATACAAACCCTTATGAATAAAAATTCATGCTTGTAATAATATGCATTTAAAATTCTCTTAGCAACATTCCACATGGACAAACTTTCTTGTTCACAAATTGAACGTACATCAAGACTTAAATAAATCAAAACTCTCTATTGTTGTCAAAATTTATTCTTGACAATTAGTTGTTAAGGAACATTATAACTTATTGACCATTTACACACGACTAACAAGAAGTTTTCAATCTTTGCACAAGAGGAAAAAAGGGATATCAATTAATTGTTAGCAAACTAATAATAAGACATATAATGCTAGTTCCATCAACAAGTTTAAAAAATGTCATATAAACTCAACAAAAAAAACAAAGAGAAGCGTGTCAATTTGCTCCACATCAATATGTGTTTTTCTTAACTGGATTGCGATAGTTGTAACTTATGCATGAGTAAAAGAACAACATTAAGAATAAAATTTGGTCACCATCACCAAAGGCTTCTTAGCGAAATTCTTAAATTTCAAATCTCTAAAATGTTTGTCTGTTAATTGAAATTTATTGTAGGTCATACAACCTCATAAAGGTTATTCCTAAAACATTCAATGCAAGGTTCAACCATGAACTAAATGTTGGAAGCAATTAAGGACGAGATTTAAATGTATTTAGTTTACAAATTTCATATCATAGTACCTTGGTAGGTTCAACACATGTTTGTCGAATAATTAATTAATTTTGAAATTTTTATTTCAATAAATAAAATATTTTAAAAGATTCAACATTTTCTTTCACAAATTTTTGTTTTGAAAAAAATGGGGAAATTTTCAACAATTATGAAAATAATATAATTAATGTCAGAGTTGCCAACGTAATAGGGTAGTCAATTTGTTAAACAACTAACATCATGAGTAATAAATTAATGTTTGATTCATCTTTTTTTTGTTATTATACATGTTTTGTGGTTTTGGGGCTGGCCTTATCATCCAATGATTAACTAGTTGTTTTAACACTTTCTTCTTCAATTATTGTGGCACCTGGGTTCACCTACCTAGAGTTGCATAGAGTCATTGTTGTGGTTTCATGGATTTAGTGGATAGCAAGTTCCTAAGTGTTACCAAGTTCTCTGTTAACAAATTCTTGAGTAAACTAGTGAAAAAATGGTCTAAAATTAACTTATTTAAATTTGCACATTTTTTTAAGAAGTCCATTGCATGTGTAAACATAGCCAAATTGTAGTCCTCCATATCCTCCTTGGAAATGTTTACAATTTGTTTGAGTATGGAAATATTTCTTTGTCTACCTTCGCATTTGCCCATTGCCATGTTGCCCATTCATCTATTTTGTTAATTACCCTTTTCCATTCTATTCCCCATGTTCTGATTTTGAACAAATGTTAGAGGGGGTTTAGTCTAATATCATCTCTTGGATATTCCAACGGTTTTTTTGTCATTTCACATATTTTATTTAGTATGCTCGATATTAACGTGTATTTAATCATAATTTCCAAGGTGTTTAACGTAATAGTTTGTGACAATTTTCTTTTACCATTATAATAGAGGTTTTATAATTGCAAGCAAATAATTAAAAAGAAAAGGTTGTAAGTAGGAAGTACACATGCAAAGAATGCAAATTGAGGTATTCAACATGCAAATTGTTAATGGAAGGGGAAATAATGCAATTTCATTGTGCAAGTAGCCTAGGGGTTGAGAGAGTGAATGAAAATTATATAATAGTTTGAAATGGTAATGTGTTGTGGGCTACCTTATATTGTCTCAATTCCGAATGGGTGCGTACCTCTTTGTGGCAAACATGTAGTGTTTGAATTGGCACAATATACATCTTGGTGGGTCAATAGGTTTATGTTCCACTAAATTTGATTTAATTTCAAATTCTATATGGTTTTGATGTTACAAAGTTGGAATATATACTTGGTATTAAAGAAATATGAAGTATTAGTTGAAGTATGATTTCAACATTTCATGTGATAATTTTTTCTACATAAACCAAATTAAATTTCTTCTATCATGTTTATTTTGTTTAGTTTTTGCAAAGAAAAGCTTGCTGTCAACGTTCATGAAAAGTTCATCCATTATAACTTGTCATCCATATTTTCATCCATAAATATCATTAATCCATGAACATGTGGCAAAATATTCTTCCATGTCACCAAATATTTTATCTTAGGTGTCAAAAAATATTCTTGAAATATTCCATCAATGTGGGAAGAATAATTTTTAAAAATTCGGTCTTGCTCCCTTGCTCATGCTCACTAGCTCACGCTCATGCTCATAGGTTCATGGACTAGCATCCTTGTACCCGCTATTGCACCATTTGAATCCAAGAACAAAAGCAAGGGTAAAGGAAACTAAAAGCCTCTATTGTTAATTTTGTGACTAAAGTTAAAGACATTATGAAGCCCAAACAATCAAACTCGGAACATCAAGAAATTGCTTCCTTGGTTCATGCAAAAAGAGAAGAACACAATGCTTCGATAATAGGTGTAGTGGATTCTAAAGATTGTTTCAAAAGTGCAATTGTGAAATGGAAGAAAATTGTTCATTAGTGATGGCATTCAACCATAGTACACATGTTGGAAACATGTTAGCTTATAAGGGAAAATGGACAAGATTATACATTATTTACAAGCAGATCCATGACTACACAATTGGGATGAGACACAATGAAGAATTATAGTATATGTTTATTGTAAATTAAGTCTACATGAACTTGCCTAGGATGTTCAATAGGAGCATTTGTGAGATGATTGACGCCTTCATGAAGACAAGGCCCATTTTCCAACCACCGCACTTTAAGGACTTCATGGATTTGACCGATGTAATGTATAGCCCCGCCCTTCATGAGAAAATAAAATTTATCATAGCAGGTGGTGAAGGATCCCCAATGCGTGAAACTAACTTTGAACAAGATCTAATGTATCCAATGTTCAATGTTGATAACAACATGATCTCCAATCTTACAACACTGACCATAGTTCCATACAAACCACCCATAACATTTGTTGTTCATGTGAATAGTCCTGCAACACCAACAATTTTATTAAATGAAAATGCAAGTGCATATCAAGAATATGGAGCTATTTTACAAAACCCTATTACACTTCAAGTGTGCAACAATTCAACAAAAACTTGGGAGGAGGGTTTCCACAACCATTACTTGATCTATCTCCTCACATGCATGGAGTTCGATTAATAGGAAATTATCCACCAAAACACAACAACAATGCAAGAGGTGTAGGTATAAAATTCTCAAGGCAATGATCATATTGTAAAAGGATTACCCTCAAGTGGATGTCACCTTAACAACACAAGGGTTTGCAAAAAGGAATCTAGTTTTCAAAAGAATTTGGTGGATGCAACATAAAAGGGATCCAAGGCACTTGTGGATTCGATAGATTAGATTCAAGCAATAAACTTATAGATTGAAGAGCAGTGGAAGATCACCCAATGTGAAATCTTGTAGGGGCAACTTCAGTATTTAAAACACAAAAATGAAAATATTAATCACACAAAAAGGAATATTGTGAAAGCCATTATTAGTCTAACAAAGATCATGGGCCGAGCATTTGCAAGATCTAATAATTCAAGGTCACCAATTTCCCTAATAAGACATGGCTTGCTAGACACAAAAACAAGTTCTTATCATGAAGACCTACTAAACCTAGACCCCGTGCTTTGAAAGCATGTGTATTTGCATTTTTTTTAATGTAGATATCATGTCAAACCAAACCATGAACCTAGACTTGATTCTTTGAAATCAATTGAATAACATGTCAGTGGAATCTAATAATAGAGGATAATACATATATTTGTTTTTTAATGTATAGATCATGTTAGACCAAACCAAACCATGGCCTGAACCCAAACTTGATTTTTTGAAAAAAATTGATGATGTCAAATGGGATGATTATACTAGTCGATAATACTTGCATTTTTTTTTGATATACACATCATGTTAAATCAAACAATGCAACTCACACTTATATTTTTTTTTTGAAAAAAAACCTGATGTCAATCTGAACAAATTTTGGGGTGATTGTAGTCTCATAAATCATACTTAAATTTGTTGAGGGGCAAACCCATCCTTGGGTGGTACCAATGGGAACCACCTTAAGGAATGGTTAAGGAATGAAAAACATCCAAATCGTTTTTTTGGGCCCTTTTTGTTAAATATTTTCACAACTATAAATTATTATTATTTTGTTTATGAATTGCATGCTCTAACTTATGGCTTGAATTTTATTTGGGAATTTAAAAATTTAAAAATAAAAAAAATATATTCTTAATAAAAATGGCCTTTTAAAATTTGACTCATCCAACTTTGGAAATTCATAATTAAATCATATTTAATCAATTAATTGCCAAATAAAATAAAATGACTTCCAAATTCACTTTTTAAAAAATTTTGTAAATCATGTTCCAAATTTGTGTTCATGACCAAAAAGCTCAAGGAAAAAACAAGTGTTACATTCTTGAATTTGTTTTTTAAATGTAATGATTATGAACATCAAAATACACTATATTTTTGATATTATTGAAAATTCAAAATCTATGGAACTTAATAGATGTATTCAAAAAAGAAAATTATGAAATGTTCATTTGAATGTTTCCTATGATTTTTCAAAGTTGGATAAGTCCAGGAAAATCAAGGTGTGACGTTCTTATTGGTACCACCCAAGGACGGGCTTGCCCTTAGCTGCTAGGTAGATCTCTAGTTGTCTTTGATGTTGCTCACTAAAATTTTCTTATCACTTTAGCCCCACATGCACCTATGCATTAGATGTAGAAACATTCTTTTGAACGTTTTGTGTTGTTTCCAACTCAAGAACTTTAAGTATCTTTTGAATGTCCAACTCCTTCTTGCTAAGATTAATCAAGTTGTGAAAATACAACATGTAAAAATATTTGGAACCAATGTGATATCCATTTCTATTTTTCCCATAATTTCCTTAAAGGTATTTTTCAAGATGCCAAAGGCATTTTCTACCACAACCCGTCCGCATTTGTGTTTTTTGTTGTACATAATTTGAAGAACAAAATGTTGATGTCCCTATTTGTGCGACATCATTATCCATGGTAACAATGAGTACCCCTTGCCACCAAGAAAGTAAGGAGTGAAACCATTTTGATTTCCCATGTCCATGTTGAACAATCCCCGATATTCAGCTTTGTACATACCTGATTTTTGCAAAATTTGGGAATCATTCACACTTCCAAGTAAGCCAACTTAAATGTCAATGAACTTCTTTCTAGCATCAACAACATCTTGTGCAACAACCGGATATCCTCTAGTCTTATGAAAGTAGTAATCCTTAGCAAAATCAAGTTTGGATTTAGAAATTGAGATGTGTGTACCGTTTATTGTGCCATGTACACTTGGTACTCCACATAACTCTTTGAACTCCAACATCACATCTTCCATCTTTGGTCATGCGGGCCATGTTATAAGACTTTTGAACAGGATGTTCATAATTTTAACAATTTCACAAATAACAAGCCCATAGTGGATTTGCCAATTGCAAACAACTCACTACATGTCACCATGTTTGAACCATGAGAAAGTTTGTAGATAACACATGCAACCCTAACCTCTACAAGGATTGTAAACCTATACCTTGTATTCTTCTTTGCATTTTAATGGTCTCAATTTGTTTACAATGTCAAATAACGTTTCCTTTGACATTTTGAAATTTTGAATCCACTGTTGGTTGTCATACTTGGTTAATAAAAACACAAAAAACTAGGTGGTACTGTACAACTTAACCCAATAGCCCATATTTAATCCAAGTGCAAACAAAGTGCTTGATAATTGTAGATTGTGTAAAACCATAGTTGAAATGAAATATTGCATGTTGTTGTTGTTAGTAGTGACGTTTGTTGAATGCAAAAATGGCTAGTGTAGGTCTTGCATGTCCTAAATTTGCTTAAAAGCTTCAATGAGGATGATAACCATCCCCAATATGACCATCCATTTGTCATTGTCCATGATAAATTAACATGATGATAAAACTTGTAGCACAACAATAGACAATAATATCACTTGACATAATTCCTTCTTTGCTTTGTAAGCACATCTTGACAATAACCTAAATAAACAATGTAAGCACATCATCCTAATAATGACCTAAACAAACAATGAAAACACATCCTAACAATAATATAAACAAACAAAAGTTGGAAAAACTTGCTGAAACCAAAATAAAAAAAAAAAGAAAATAAAAGGGTAGTAGACATATTACCTAATGTCTAAACTTGTTGAAAAAAGTTCAATAAGGTCACTCGATGACCAAACTTGTAGCACATTGATTCTTTCTTTGCTTTGCAAGCACATCCTAACAATAACCTAAACATAATAAAACTTGGGAAAACCTTAAGAAATGAAAAGTAGAAAAAATTAGCGTAAAAGTAGACAAACCTATCAAGTAAACAATCAATAATTAAAGAAAGATCCAAATTGAGTTAGAAATGAAGCACGCTTTCTTCTTTGCTCTCCTCCACACTCTCCTCTAGAGTCCAAAAAAGAAGAAATACAGTTCAAGAGATGGTGAGTTAGTTATTTGACAAAGATGCAATTGTTTTTAAGAAAGTGGAAGAAGTTTTGAAAAAAAAAGTAGTGTAGAAGTACACAAACTTGTTAAGTAGAAAATAAAAAATCAAAGAAAATTTCAAATTAAATTGGAGATGAAACTTGTTCTCCTCCAGAGTCCAAAAAAAAGGAAAGATAAAGGAGATGGCAAGTTGTAGCTCTTTGGCAAAGATGTAGTTGTTATGAAATGACATTAATGGCGGCGCTAATGGTGATGGGAAAAACACTCATGGCGATTGAAAAAATAGAAAGTTTTGTAGCATCATGAGATGGTGTGGCTAGTACTTTGAAAAATAATGAAAAAACTAAATTAACTTTGCCCTAAAGCTTTATGTGTGGACAAGTTTTAGATAAAAAGTTAGGAAGAAGTTAGAAAGTTAGTGGTATGTAACTTTTGGGTGGTAGGTGCCCCTTTTTTGGATGTTAGGAAAAATTTGGAAAAAAATGTTATCGCCAAGTGTGGCATGACCTTAATTATGTTCTTTGCCACCTACATCTAATTGAAAGGCCAATTATTGTAAACTTGTATTAGTGTCAACTAGTTACAAATATACAAACCATGGAGAGAAGGATCCAATAGTTCAACATTGTTGTGTGACCATTGTCAATGAGGTTGGCATATGACATGTTTATCAACACCAATGTTAACATTCCCAAAAGGTAATTGTGTTTGTCCATGTTGCAAAAAAAAGACATAATTGAGAAATAACAACATTATCCATGACATTGGAATTGCAAAAGTACTTGAACGAATGAAACCAAAAAGGATGCCTACTTGAGCTAGAATTTATAAATGCTTTCATTGTTTGTTCATTATGGCATGTTCACTCACACAATAAATGCATATTGCTTTTTATTAGGAAATTCATGTGAACAAATTAAATTTGTGTATCTTAAAATGTCTAAAGCTATAATACATAGCTAGGTCAAGAAAAGATTACATCAACATTAGGCTTTAAATTGTTAATGAGGATTAAAAATTTAAGGTGAGCATTCCTTCTTTGAGCTTTTACATTCTAGGATGCTTTTTTGATAGTCTACTCACACACATGATTATCATTTTCAACTCATTCATTAACATTGCAAATTTTCTTTCAACGTTGTATAGTTTCACATATCTTTTTAATGTTCATAACATCATTTGCAAATAGACACAATGATAATTTATGTACATATGGATATAAGATCAAGAGATCATATTTCTATTTTGCATTTTTCAAACCCAAATTCTAAAACACAACTTGTGCCCATATTTTTCATGATAATTTTATGCACTAATCATGATTATCACAACAAATTTCATTCACATACTTTCCCATTAATCATTCCACACATAATCACATTTTCATTGCTCCCAACATATTTACAATCTCTTTGTACACATACAACTTGGATACAAACCCTTGTGAATAAAAATTCATGCTTGTAATAATATGCATTTTAAATTCTCTTAGCAACATTCCACATGCACAAACTTTCTTGTTCACAAATTGAACATACATCAAGACCTAAATAGTTCTAAACTCTCTATTGTTGTTAGAATTAATTCTTGGCAATCAGTTCCTAAGGAACACTATAATTTATTGACCATTTACACATGATTAACAAGAAGTTTTCAATCTTCGCACAAGAGGAAAAAGGGATATCAATTAATTGTTAGCAAATTAATAATATGACATATAATGCTAGTGCCATCAACAAGTTAAAAACAATGTCGTATAAACTTTGCTTCCTCATCACAATTCTCATCATCAAATTGTCTACCAATAGTTTATTTGCTCCTAATTAATGTTTTTTCTTCTCGAGTTTATCAAATATCATAAACATAGAATACTAGATATGAATAGAGAAGTAAACTCAACAAAAATGGCAAAGAGAAGTGTGTCAATTTGCTCCACATCAATATGTGTTTTTCTTAATTGGATTGCCATAGTTGTAACTTATGCATGAGTAAAAGAACAACATTAAAAATAAAATTTGGTCACCATCACCAAAGGCTTCTTAGCGAAATTCTAAACTTTCAAATCTTTAAAATGTTTGTTTGTTAATTGAAATCAATCGTAGGTCACACAACATCATAAAGGTTATTCCTAAAACATTCAATGCAAGATTCAACCATGAAATAAATGTTGGAAGCAATTATGGACGAGACTTAAATGTATTTAGTTTACAAATTTCATTTCATAGTACATTGGTAGGTTCAACACATGTTTATCGAATAATTAATTATTTTTTAAATTTTTATTTCAATAAATAAAATATTAAAAAAATCAACATTTTCCTTCACAAAATTTTGTTTTGAAAAACAATGAGGGCAATTTTCAACATTTATGAAAATAATATAATTAATGTCAAAGTTGCCAAGGTAACAAGGTATTTAATTTGTTAAGCAACTAACACAAGTACATCATGAACAATAAATTATAAGATTTGTTGTTTATTGTGGAGTCCTATAAGGTTAATATTTTTAGGTGCTTCCAGCTTTGATCTATTACCCTTGGGGCTATAGGGAAAGCCTACTTCCTATTTATAGGAAAAGATCTAATTTTAAGCTACCACCCTTGAGGCTAGAGAGGGCAACAAGGAATATGCATTAAGGTGTGACAATAGAAAGAATTGCGATGCTAAAGGTTCTCTAACCTTAAAACCCTTCAAATATATTAAAAAAAAGAATAAAAAGCCACCCAATGATATGATATATGTGTGCATATAGATGACAATATATGAACATACATAGGAAGCATTAACGTGCAATAAAAAGGTTTTAATTAAAAATATTTTCAAAAGAAAAAATTGAAAACCTCTAATGATTTATGCATACATATAAATAACAATAAACTAATACACATACGAAGCATCATAGAATTCCATAGAAAGGTATTAACTTAAAAAATATTTTCACAAAAAAATATTGAAAATCACTCAATGATGAATATATACACATAAATGACAATATATTAATATACATGAGAAACATAATAATTGTGCCATAGAAGTGTTTCAACTTAAAAAATATTTTCAAAAGAAAGTATTTAAAACCCACTCAATGGTGTATATATACATATAAATGACAATGTAGTAATATACATAACAAACATATACATATTCAAATACGTACATGCATACATACATGTATGTGTAGGTGTATGGATGTATGTATGTATGTACTGCATGATGTTGGGTCGTCGGCTCCCTCCCGCCTTCCTCCATCGCACTGCGCTTTGTCCATATGCGCAATGTTTTGAATTTCTTGTGCCAAATCTTCCACTCACCCAATTGTTGTTTTTCGCAATTCCACACTTAGATGCACGCAAATCTGTAGCTGCTGCGTTTGTTTTTCTCGTGACCCATCAGTTTTTTTTTGTAGTTCTCCTCACTCTTCCGCATTGTTTGACGTTTTTGTTGTATTTTGATGTGTTTTTTTGTGCTCGTATTATCATCTGTGTTCTTAGCTAGCTTCATGCTGCTTGTTGCACAACAAAACTAGAAGGAGAAGGAGAAGAAGAAGAATAAGAAGCGAGAAGAAGGGAGAAGAAGAAGACAAATAAGAACGAAAACGAAGTACGAAACCGTCGTCTTCTTTTCTTGAAATGCACTCCCTCCTCCTCCTCCTCCTCCTCCTCCTCTCGTAAGGGATTTTACACAACCTGACTCCCCAACCACAGGGGGGTCTTGGAGCTTTTTCATATGAATCAGTACCACATTTATGAGGCTATTGGGCGAGGGAAGCACTCGGTGAGTGAAAGAAAGTCTCCTCTTTCTGTGGCCTTTTAATCTTTTGGGTTGTTGTTGGCATTGGTGTTGTTGTTCTGGTTTGTGATTTGTGGTTGTGGGCGGTGTTGTTTTTTTGGTTGTTTGCAGCTACTAGGGTCCTGGGGCTGCTAATATTTGTTTGGGTTTGGTTTTTTTCCTTCTATTGTCTAGGGTTTTGGAGTTGGATTTCTCTGTTTCTCTTATTATTCCTGATTGTGGAGTAGGAGTTTGCAACTTTGAAATGGTGGTATTGGGTGTGCACATCTTCTTTGCTACTACACATCTTTGGAGAAGGCAAATCACCCAGGTGTAGGGGTGTGGACTATGTGCAAAGGGGAGGAAGGACATGGAAATAGGGCTTAGTTTTGGAGGCTTGGCTTTTGTGTATTGTGCTGGGCATTTGTGGAATAGAAAGCTGCAAGTTGGGAATGGTGGCAGTGTGCTGTTTTTTTAGTAGTGCAATGCATTTTCAGAGTCAAAAATTGGGGGCAATGCTGGATTGAGTGCAGACTGTGTACAAAGGCAGGAAGAAGAAATCAATTGAGTACTATGCCATTAAAAGCGTTGAGAAGAGCCAGAAGACCAAGGTTTTACAAGAGGTAAAAGAAAAGCACAGTGAAGTACATTGCTACCCCTCTGGGAATGGAGAGGGTGCATTGTGAACTTCTACCTCACAAAATTCTGGTGCAGTCAAGTAACTGGGATTTTTTGGTGTTTTGGCTTTGATATTGGGCTTTGCAAAATTTAATAAACAGTAGTTATAAAGATTCAGCTCCCCATTTTTAAAAATCTTATGCAGGTCCGGACACTTCACTCCCTCGATCACAGCAATGTCCTCAAGTTCTATGCCTGGTATGATTTTGTCAATAGACAAGAGTTCATCTATGTTTTATTGGATTGAAGATAGGTGTAATAAGAGTAGCCTTCCTTCACCCTTTCTGCAAGCATTTCCCATTGTCCTCTCGGTCTTGTTTTCATTGTGATTCTGAAACCAGAGATTGGCAGTGCAGGTATGAGACATCAGCACATTTGTGGCTTGTTCTTGAGTACTGTGTTGGGGGGGATCTCCTGACACTACTTCGTCAGGTATGTACATTCCTTCTGAAACCTTTTTTTGCTGTGATGGGTACTCATGTATATGGTCTGATATTATGTTTTCATCACTCCAGTCAGGAGTAGCAGTGTTAAGGTCTGAGACATTCTGCATTGAATTGTGACATGGGTCAAATCTTGTTTTCATTACTTTGCTGATGTACCTTTAACGAGTGATCTGTAGCTGCACACCTGCAGTTGTGGGGAAACAGAAGCAGAAAGAGAATGTGTTGTGCCCTCCTGTTGGTAACCCACAAGAGGGAAGGACTCCTGAAAATGAGAAGCAGAAATAGACTATGCTCTTGGTATTGTTGAAGACAGAAAGGTGAATTGTAAGGAGGTCATTCAAGGGCTGTTACAAGAGCACACATATACCAATCTAAAGCTAATCACCTTGTGCTGCTGCAGGATACTCGTCTCCCAGAGGAATCAATCCATGATTTTGCCCGTGACTTAGTCCAGGCTTTACAGTAAGCCTCACTTCCCCTTCAGACGCACCTGAATCATATAAAGTGGCTGAGTGATGTGGTTTTTGTTCAGTTGAAGATAGTGCCATGAGTGTTTTTGAGTGATAATGGTTTGAATGCCATATTCAGTTAGACCTGGGATAGTGGCTTTAGGGGTTTCAGAAGCACATGAGCAGCTGCAGAGAATTCTTGCAAGCAAGCTCTAGCTATCTCTACATCTGGGCAGCCTGTGTAGTGCAATCAGTCAACCATCTTAGCAAATTCTTGTATATGGGTTGAATACACTGGCCAGTTCTGGAAGATTAGTTGATTCATTTGTTAACAATCTAGCCATGAATCCTTCTATACAACCTGTATGAAAGGTGTCAACTTGTTGGTGGCAGGTTCTTACACTCAAAGGGGGTGATCTATTGTGATTTGAAACCATCAAATGTGCTGCTTGATGAAAATGGACGTCTTAAGGTAGGATAACTGTTTTGCACACTGTTATGACAGTGGGGCCCATTGGTGTTTTTCCAGTTCTATTTGCAGTTCTGTATACACAGTTGGGATTTCATATGACTGAGAGACAACCACTGACCACTGAAGAATTTTCTCTGCATTTATTGCTATGATGGTTCAATGCAGCTGTGTGATTTTGGTCTCGCAAGGCGGCTTAGTGATATTTCCAAGAGCCCTGTCCAGCAGGTATGACCAGCCCAGAGCTCTTAGTTTTAAAGCTTCTGGTGACATAGGAGCAGCACAACAGGAATCAGGAACCCTCATTGTCATATGTTCAGAACTCTGGCTATGATCTAGTGTGGACTACTAACATGAACTGGGCTTGTGCAGCTGCCACAAGCGAAGCGTGGAACTCCATGCTACATGGCTCCTGAGCTTTTCCAGGAGGGAAGTGTGCACTCGTTTGGGTCTGATCTCTGGGCTCTGGGTTGTGTTATGTATGAATGCTACACGGGTAGGCCACCGTTTGTATCTAGTAGCTTCACTCAGCTTGTTGACTCAATAATTTCGGATCCAATGCCGTCTCTTTGGGGAAAACCAAGCCAAGAGTTTGAGGATCTTGTCAACCGTCTTCTGGTGAAGGATCCAACAGAGAGATTGCAGTGGGCAGAGCTTCGGGATCATCCCTTCTGGAGAACCAAGTGTAAGGCACTTCCCTTGCCTCCTCAACCTGCTTTGGTGAACTTTTTGAACCAGACACACAAAGCTTCATCTGTAGAGAACGAGCCGCTGTCTGAGAGAACCATGCCAGTAGAGAAAAAGAAGATTCCTCCTGAGAGAGCAGTAGTTCGTGAGAGGGGGTGGTCACGAGGTGCAAGTACAGTGGATGTGAAACGAGCTGAGAGCAACCGGCAGGCAGGGTCAGAATTGAACACAAAAGATACCAGTTTCCAGGAGAAAAATGGTCTTTCTCACACTGCTCAGGGGCGGAAAGTGGGGAATGGGTTGGTGGGTGTTGCTGCTGGGCTTGCTAAAGAAAAGGCCAATGGGGAGATTCCAGGAGTGAATCTCCTTAGGCTGTCAAAGATAGTGAAAAGTAACTTGCTGAAAGAGGCAGAAAGTGAGACGTACAGGCAACAGGTGAATTCCAAGGATGCTACTGATGACACTGATGTCACAATTGAGAACCATGACTTAGAGCTAAATTTTGCAGAAGGTGCCGAGAGTGATTCAAATGATGAGGAGGATGAAGGAGTTGATGCATCTAGTCCCACTGTTGTCTCTGAGGAAAATGTACCACCCAGAACTGTATCCAAACCAGGGTTTACACCAGCTGACAAAGTGAAAATTGGTGAGGGAGATAATGCAAATGAGCAGGCTTTGCCTCACTTTACGCAAACTGAAAGCAATGGAGAAGATGAAAGCCCTCCCAAGGTTTTGCCTGACATTGAAGGCACTCAGATGGATGCACCTCGCCAAGTTGCAGCTACCCCTCCGGGTGTTGGCATTCCAAGGAAAGGCTTGCAGCGTGCTGTACCTGCGTCTGGAGACCCCAAGAAGGCCGGATCGACAGTGCCCCCAACATCTACAAAACTTTCAGTCGTGCTTTCCCAGTCACTATGGCACCCAACAGATCTTGCAGTGAGACCAATAATGCTGAACCGGCGGATAGAGAAGGTAAACCCCCTTTTTCTTTAGCCTTGGACATCTATCTGCTGTAGCTACTCTTGTCTAGACACTGTGGGAAAGGGACAGGACATACAGGCCAAATCTATTTGTTCAAACATTTTAGTGTGTTTGTGGTGTACAGGTGCCAGAGTCCAGTTTTGACGCACGAGCTCTCCCTGTTGACCCTCTACCAGTCGTTGAGTTTGTGAAGCTTCAACCTGAGCAGCTGGAGAAATTCTTAAACCGTATCATTGCAAGCATACAAGGGAATACAGCTATGAATGAGAAACTCAATACCCTGAAGTATCTCGAGTCTCTATGCACCAACATTGAGGCATCCAACATTTTGATCAATGGGCCCTTGATGCCTCTCCTGGTGAAGATGCTGCGCACTTTGAAACCCCCAGGTTTGCGTGTGCAGCTGGCATCTGTGATGGGCTTGCTTATTCGCCATGCCACACTCATCGAAGAGGACCTTGCAGGCTCAGGAATTGTAGCAGTGTTGACAGAGACTTTGCGTGATAAGCAGGACAAGGTATATATGCATTTCCCAGATGGGTGTCAGAGAACCTTATTTGCTAGATTCTGAATTGGAGGATTGGAGGATCAAGTGTTTTTAAACCTTATTGCTCTTACGTTTCTGCCTTTCTCAGTGCCATCAAAGGTTGAGTTTGTTTTGAGACTTGGGTCTTGAGGTCTGTTCTATTTCTTAATTGTTTGGTTTGCTTACTGCAGGTGCGGCGCTGTGCAATGGCAACACTTGGGGAGCTATTATTCTACATTGCAACACAGAATGAAGTGTCACCACGCTCTGGTGCAGGTCATGAAATTCCTGTGAAGGATGGCAGGTCTTTAACATGGCAGGTTAGTGTACATTGAAGCTTGAAACGTCTTAAAATCCTGTTGTAAGTTGAGAACTGCATGATAGAATTTGATAGGTGGAAGCTGAACTAGTACTGAGTGCATAAGGGAGGAATTCACTTTATCTCTCTTCTATTGTAGCCCGCTCATAACAAGGTTTTGATCACTGTAGATTCCCAACACCACTGTTGCACTTGTGGCTTCTGTTCTCCGGAAAGGAGAGGATGATGTGACTCAACACTATGCCTTGAAAACTATTGAGAATATTGCAAGCCAAGGGGGGGAGTGGGCAACCCGTTTCACTAGCCCAGAAGTTCTTAACAACTTGTGTTACACATTTCGAGCATCTGCAAAACCGGAGAACTTGCGGGCCACAGCTGGCTCCTGTTTGGTGCGCCTTGTTCGTTTCAGCCCCTCCACTATTCCAGTTGTTCTTGAGAAGCTCACCTTTAAAGAGCTTGTTGCTGGTCTGGCAAGAGGGACAGCTAGAGAGCAACAAGTGAATATCAACCTCATGAATATGGCACTCGTGGGAAGCAGTGTGATCACAAATATGAGCAAATACTTGTTGGCACTCTCGGAGGAAAGGAGTCTTGTGCCCAGTGTGGTTGCAATGCTTGAACAGGTGAGTCTTCTCATTGTCTACCCCGTGCTTGAGTGCCCTATGAGAGAATGCCTGATCATGAAAGAAAATTAAATCCTAAAACCCTAAACCCTAAACAGCAAAGCCCCATTTAGCAGGACAGAGACATCTTTTGTTTCAGCAGGCATTTCAGTACATAACTCTTGTTGATTCTCATATGTGGAATGTGGAATGCTGGATCAGGGACCAGAGATTTTGAGGGGCAAGGCACTGGTATGTGCTGCCCTTTTATGCAAGATCAATCGTAGGTGGCTTCCCTCACTTTGCAATGCCAAACTGCTTGCATCGGTGGAAAGACTCATGAAAGAGAAAGACCCATATGTGCAGCAGTGTATGGAAGCCCTGGTACAGACTATTGTGGGTGTGATCCCAGGCATTTTGGAAAGTATAGCTACAGACATTGTGAATCTCACCAGTGCAAAGAGAGCAAATACCACAGGGCTTGGTGCTGCACCATTGATTGGTCGAGGCTCTGCAAGATCCTCCATTCCTTTGTTTCCAGTGGTGCTTCAGTTGATGAACAGCCCCACGTTCAGGACCCGGGTTATAGACGGACCTGTGCTGGCACATCTGGCATCCTTTCTTAAGCGCTTGGAGACTTCCAGCTTCCAGGTTAGCAGTGGTGCCAAAGTCTTGGGTATAAATGACTGTTGCAAAGCAATGGCAGGATTGTAGAGGATTGTTGTGGAATTTTGGAAGTAGCATTTCCAGAACTACCACCCAATATGCATTGACAGGCAGTTTTGGCTTGGATACTAATAAGTTATTGCAGAGGATAACCGCAGGATCAAACTTCACTTCTGGAGCATTTTCTGCAGAGCTCTTTATGTCTGGGGTGTGTGCAATAGGCAATAAGCAACTGAATGTGAACTTAATTTGTGTGGGTGGTGTGCAGGGACAGGATGAGTTTCAGTCTACTTTGTTGCAGATTGTTGAAGTTCTGTCACAGCAGCCAGGGATAATGCTGGCCTACCCAGACATTTTCATAGAGCAAGTCCTGCCAAGCCTGGCTGTTTTGTACAAGAAGAACACGGATGGGGACATGCGATTTCTTTGCCTCAAGGTTTTCTTTGATCTCTTGGTTGTGTTTCTTGATGACATCTCATCTGCGAACTCATTAGACAGCTCTGAGTTACCAGAAACAACTGGAATGGGTGCACTCCGCAGGTACATTTTTCCTTCTGGGTTAAGATATGACCTCATTACTCTTAATCAGTGTACTCCCTTCTGCATTCTCAATTCTGTGTAAGCAGCCTCGGGAATAGACCTGAGAGGACAATAATGAGGTGTGGATTTTAAGGTTTTGATGGGCAAAGCTATGCAAATATTTGAAATGCAACTCTGGTCCACAGGGAGAAGCTGGAAGCTATTGTGAAGCAACACCTTCTACCTATGTACCCAGTTCTGGTGGAGGATGAGGACCCAATTCCGATGTATGCTCAAAAGCTCCTGGTCATGCTTCTGGACCTCAAATGCATTAAGGTTGCAGACATCTTGCAGCTCAAACTGGTATCACAATTCTTTGATGTCTTGCTTGGTGACCTCCTAAGCATCAATCTCCATAATGTGCAACTGTGTCTGTTCTTGGCATCTTCGCCAGAAGTTGACACCGCTGTGCTTTCAGAGCTAAAGGTTGTGGGTCGTGTGGGGGCACTTTTAGACTTTGTATATGCTAAAGGCATGCAGGATTTTCTCGACCCTGTTCTTTCAGTCTGTCGATTCTTTCTTGTCCGAAATGCTGGCAACAGCCAAGAGTTCAGCTGTGGTGCAGAAGCAGCAACTGCTGCCAATGGGGTCGATCAACTTCGATCAGGTGAGTAAGAAGACCAATTTATACATTTAGGATGTTGCACTGACTCTTGCAAGCTAATTGATGCAACGAGAAGTTCAGCAGAGTTGAATCGCCAAGGAATCCATGGATTTTTCTTGATGCTTGAACCTAGAGTATTGTAAACTCATAGCTGAATTGTTAAGAGATCTTGGATAGTGAGTTTGAGTGTAATCTAAGTCTAATGAGGTCAGGAGATGAATGGATGATGTCTGGTGGCCCTTTAAGTCTAGGTGAAACATCCAGGATTTGTTGCTATGGTACTTCTGTTGTCTATGGGAAAGAAGCGGCCTGTGCTCTCTAACCACCTTCTATGTGAGTTGTGGACTGAGGCATGCGAATTACAGAAGTGTCCCCTGATCTGTTTGTGTTTCAATCTCAGCAATACAAGACATAGGAGACATGGCGAAGCATGCAGGCATCTTCCTGGAGCTGAGTGGGAGTCGTGAACCCCCAATTGCAGAGGCTGCAGCAGAGTGCCTTGTACTGACTGTGAAGGCGTCACCCAGCTCAGCAACTGGGCCAATACTCTCAAACATGGGGCGAATTGTTTCTGTTTTGGAGACTTCTGCACAGTGTCACACACCATCCCTCCTCACTCAGCTCCAGTGCCGAATTCTGTATGTACTCATGGTGTGCTGCAAAGAGCAACGAATTGGTGATGCCACCCAGCGATTGCGTCCAGCCCCTACCATTGTGAAGTCTGACTTCATTTCACTGGAGAATATAGTGATTCGGCTACGTAAGTCTAGCTCGCCACAGGTCGCAGAGGCTGCTGTCAATGCTGTATTTGAGTTGCAGCGCTTACCCAGAAGCTAATGATAACTTGGGTGGTAAAATGGGGGGTATTTGAAGAGGTGCTTATGAACGATTTTTTTTTTCGCAACTTGAGCTCTGGTGTGTACGCATTGTAACATATGTGGTTAAGACCAGAGTTGATTGTAAGATAGCTAAGACGGTTGTATGTAGGAGCAAGAAATCAAATGGAATGTTTGGGGATGGATAATGGCTCGGATTGCAGGCTTTGAGTGATGCCTTACACGGCTTCATAGACAATTGTGAATGCCCAACGGTTGGCATTGCTGCACAAAAATGACATGATGACACTCCTCTGTCTGTACTTCAGACCAGATTGGTCTTTAGCCTTTTGTGTGTTGTAACACACAACCATCAACAAGACTCTCAGGTTACATGTGGCGCTCTGTCAACCTGTTTTTATCTCTCTACAATTTCCTTCTTTTGTAGCTACTACTAACTAGTTCAGGCAAATTTTGTTTGGGGATTGTGGGGCTTTGACTGCATTGGATGGGTGGAGTTTGCGAGTGCTGGAAACTGCTGCTCGTGACTGAATGTGATATCCGGCAGTGTGATAAATCTGGATGTGCAGATTTTGCAAAGTCAGATTCTTGAGATGCTTCTTGGGTGAAGAGTTTTCTTGTCAACCCAAATGTTGAAACAAACATCTTGTCGGGGTGGGATTTGTCATGTAATAAAAACTAGCAAAACTTGTTGCATATGGCGGATTTGCAAGGAAGATTGTGGTTTTGTGCTTGCTAGCTAAATAGGAAGAGGTTATTTATATTTATTTTTAGTACATTTTATAGACGCTTGGAAAATACTATCACTATCATTTTCATAGACTACTGTAATATTATGATTATTTTTGCTCAAAAAATTAGCCAAAAAAAAAAAAAAAAAAAAATTTTTAACAAAAACATAAAAAGTATTAAGATGGAAGAAATTAATATAATGT
>Ga0116227_10002431_pt1 | contig 42369 bp, 38 predicted proteins | sample S1TSphgellanicum_FD_89693 | JGI IMG/M metagenome (GOLD analysis project Ga0116227, IMG submission 89693) | Host-associated microbial communities from peat moss isolated from Minnesota, USA - S1T2_Fb - Sphagnum magellanicum MG | ecosystem: Host-associated > Plants > Peat moss > Unclassified... | reverse complement strand
TTACATAAAATTTAATTTTTTTTTTTTTTTTTAAAAACTCAAAACTTAAAAGGGGGGGAAATTTTTTTTTTTAAAATTCTTTTTTTTCTAATGTGTGCCATTTTTTTTTTTAATTTTATTTTTTTTTTAATTTTTTTTTTAAATGGGCATAAATTTTTAAAAAATTTTTTTTTTTTTTTTTTTTTTCAATTTTTTGATATTCATTTTGGCAAAAAAACTTCCCCGAAAGTAGAAAATTTGGTCAAATTTACATAGGAAAAAATAATTTAAATCAAATCCCAATTTTTTGGTTGAGAAACCAACAAAATTTGTTTGGGGAAAAAAAATTTCATCAAATTTTCAATATCACAAAGTAATCATTAACTGAGAAACTCACGCATGAATAAATGAATGAATGAATGAATACCCTTGAATGTCGTTTAGGATGTTAAGAAAATTGTTCATTGGCAAAAGGTTAAGGACATCCAATATATTTCTGTCCAATTGTCCATCGAGTTTCCTTTGGAGAAAAGAAGTTCCTAACGAGTCGTATAAACAAACCAGCGGTTTTTATCCGGAGGACAATAAGAGGTTCCATTGTTAGTAGAGAACTCTTCCTCCTGAAGCTCGTAATTTTCATGTTGTAATGGCCTCCATCAGAAGCGTTCTTCCTGTCGAAGCTGGTGATTCCGTGTCGTAATGACCTCCATCGATAGCGTTCTCCCCCTGAAATCTTGCAATTCCGGGTGGTAATGGCCTCCGTCTAATTTCCTTTGGAGAAAACAAGTGTACTAACCAGTCTTATAAACTAACCAGCGGGTTTTACCCGGAGGATAATAAGAGCTTCTCTGGAGTTCGTAGCGCTGCTCTTCCCGCTGAAGCAGGATTGTTTTGTCGCGCAACAACAGCACTAAAGTGCATTACGTTGCAAAATTGCGATCTGTCGAAAAATCCGACACTCAGATAATCCATATTCGTCGCCTCCTTCTGTTTTTTCTTTTTATTTTTTGTAATTTTGAGAAAAAAAAATTTGAGCAAATTTGACGAAAGTTTGTTTCATCTAGTGCAAACAAGACTTTCTCAAACAACAATGACAACGTTTGCGTCTTCTTCTTCGTCGTCAATCTGTTACTCGAGCGTTTTGAATTGCGTCGCAAAATTGCGATCTGTCGAAAAATCCGACACTCAGGTAAATCCATATTCATGGTCTCCTTCTGTTTTCTTCTTCATGTCTCTTGATTTTTTGCAATTTGGAGAAAAAAAAATTTCGAGCAAATTTGACGAAAGTTTGCTTCATATAGTGTGCAAAGAAGACTTTCTCAAACAATAATGACGACGTGTTGAGAAATCCGACAATCAGGTAATCCACATCCGCCTCATTTTTTTCTTCACGTCTCTCGATTGTTTTCCGATTTTGAGAAGGAAAAAAACCTTGAGCAAATTTGACGAATTTTTGTTCCACCTGGTGCAAAGACTTTTTCAAACGATAATGACAACAGTTGCATCTTCTTCTTCGTCAATCTGTTGCTTGAGCGTTTTGGATTACGTTGCAAAATTGTGATCTGTCGAGAAATCCGACAAGTGCTCAGGTAATCCATATATTCTCCTTCTTTTGTTCTTCATGTAGACTCTTGATTTTTGCAAATTTGACGAAGTTTTCATTTCGCCTCTTAACAGTGCAAAGACTTTCTCAAACAAACAATAATGACAAAGTTTTGCTTCTTCTTCGTCGTCGATCTGTTGCTCGACCGTTTTGGATTACGGATCTAGTGCATGCAGGATAGATTTAAAATTCTGATACAAGCATTTGTCAGATCTCGTTCTTTCCCTCCCGATCTTCATGTTTTGGCCTTGCAATTTGAAGAAATTCTGTGGCTGAAGGTCCGTGTTCGGGACTTGCTTCCAAGTTTGTACCAAGCTGCAGGACTGTGTTGTTGCGCGCGCGTGTGTTTGCATCAAGAAGAAGGAGAAGAAGAAGAAAATCGTGCTACTTTTGTATGATTTTTGCTCTTGATTGCGGCTGCAATAGTCTTCCAGAGTGACAACTCTTTTGTTTTTTTCTTCTCATGAGATTTCATGATGCAACTGTAGGTAGAGCTTTCATTCTGGCTTTGCTGTAGAGGAGAGCGGCTGCTGTCGAGTGAAAATGTTCTGTCGTCTTACACACAGAGAGGTGTGTGAGTGATGGCGAAGATAGCCTACCGGAGTGGAGGAGGAGGTTTCTTTGACACACAAAGACAGCGAAGTTTGAGAGTGCACACTGCCCAGCAGCAGCAAGGAGTTCCTGTCCATTTCCTGAAACCGCGTAAAGAAAAAGAAGAAGCACTGAGCTTTCAGCTTCAGGATTTTCGAAGAAGGTACGATTTTACTGTCATTGTTTCAAAGCAGCTGCTGCTGAGTGAGAATTGTAAGAATCGCTGTGATGATGATGACGAGAAGAATGCCGCAAGAAAAATGTAGGAAGAATGTTGCAAGAGTTTCTCCAGAGATTTTGCAAGCTTCCTCCAGGCCACACACAGTTCCTTTAGAAAGAATCCTCCTTTAGAATTTTATCAGACTAAGAAGCTCAGGGAGATCTGACATTTATTGGCAGGAAAAAGAAGAAGACAAGCATTAGAAAGGGGAGCAATGTCATCCTATGAAAATTCTTCTCCTGTTGCATTTTCGCAACAAAGGAGGAGGAGGAGGAGGAGTAGTAGTAGTCAAAGAACTAGTCACCACCTTCCACAAGCATCATCATCATCCTCATCATCTTGGCCTCTTGCAGATTATGTCCACAATTCAACTCTGGAATTGGTAATTGCTCCTCAAACTCAGAGTGCCAGTTGGTCCACAGTCCTCTCTCTACTCAGAACTGAGTAATATTGCCTCTCTTGGAGCTTCTGAATCTGATGATATTCACAAAACTTAGACTCCTCTGTTTTTTTGCTTCCTCTGTTTGTTTTGGGGGCAGCTCAAAGGAAACAGTCCTGGCTCTGCACCAACGGATGCATGGAGACGCAAGCTCAATACCCATGTCAATCCTTTACAAGGATCCTGTATAACCCTATTGGAAGGTTGTAGATTGGTGATCTTCCTCTTCTTTCAATTTCACAAGATTTTTTTCCTAGAGAGATTATACATTGTTTTGTTTTCTGCAGGATTTTTCTTAGATGGGTTTTTTGGGTTGAAGACAAAGCATCAAACCCATCTCTGACCAAACCCATGGAACAGTCTTTCATGTAACAAGCAACTTGCACTCTGAATGCTGCTGCACCTTCCCCAGTGAACAAATGGTTGCTAGTTCTTTTTTCTTGCTGAACTTGGTGCTCTGGTGCAATTTTGCAGCATCAGTTGCTGATGTGTATGCTGTTGTATGTGTGGTCAGAACAATCGCAGCATCAGGTAACTTCTTTCATCTTAGTTTTCCCAATCTTAAAAATGCTTCAACCAAAACCTCAGGATTGTTGCTCTATTCTGTATTCTCAGCTCCAATGCTGGATCAACTTGTTTTCTTTCAAAGAGTCGGGATGTAAGGCAGCAGCAAGGCATTCAGTAGTAGGATGCTGCTTTTCCTTCTTCATGTTTTCAAGATCAATCTCCTTGGAGCTCACTCATCAATCTGCAAGTCTCAGAGAAAATGATTTAAATCCGGAATCCATGGCAATGAATACAGAAAGTCTGACAACTAAGTTGATGTATGTTTCTAGAGATACGAAGCCTTAGGCAGCTCATGGTCTTCCTCTTGGTGGAATGGGTTGAGCCACCAGCTCAACACAAATTGCTCATGCAATTCTTATGAAATTGGATTTTCTAGTTGTGTGTTTGAATCCTGTTATAATTGAATGATTAGATTACTTTACAATGCTCAGCAGAATTTGTGTTACAGCAGTGGAAGCATTGGGTGAGATTTTCCAGGTGAGTTTAGGTGATGGCAACTGATCTCGTGTGTGTGTGAGGAAGGCCCCATCTTGGCCAATCAGTTCTTGGTACTTGTCTGTTGCTGTTTCAATTGATGCCCAGCATTCATGGCACTGAGAATTTAGGAATACTTTCAGATATCTAAGTTACCTACGATGATCACGGCACAGCAATGTATGTCGAAACTGCAGTTTCAAGTGCTAAGGTCCACAAATTAGCACAGGTTTTTATCACCTGCCAACACAAGGGAGGAGGTGAGAAGAAATTCTTGTTGGTGTTGGCACCTGGCTGCCTTCAGGAACTTGAAGGGTGAACATAGCAACTTGCACCAAAGGACAGACTTGCGGAGAACTGTTTTTGTTCAGAGATCAGTAACTTGGATTCTGCACAGAACCACGACGCTCAATCTTCTTGAACTAGCAGAAGGTCCTTAACCCCTAAACAGCAGAAAAAGTGAAAAATACACTGAAAAGCGGACCAAATTGGTCTGCTCTGACATGTAGGGGTTAATACCCTGGGATGGGAATAGGTAGCAATTAGTACTGTCGGGTGGAAATGAAGGCAGCAAGTTTGCTGAGAGAATGAAGGTGGAGAAAAAGTGTTGATGAGCTGATGTTTCTTTTCCTTTGAATTCTACAATGCAAATTGCCTGCAGTCTAGAGGATGATGACAGGCAGGGAGTATCATCATGGGACTGGAACTTGGTTGGTGAAAACACCCCATACCAAGTGCTTTTTCCACTAGCTTGGACAATACATGAAGGTACACAGTTTTCTTCCAGGAATAGTTTTCTAGTTGTTGTGCTGCTGGTCCTCAATATTTTTGGGTTATGTGCTATGTTACAAAAGATTAGTGCTGTTGTACTAAAGCTTCCCCCACAAGCTTGTCAGAATCTTTCACAACTTTGTGTGTCAATCAATGCAGGTGAGCCAGATCCAGACGTGAGCAAGTATCTCCCTTCATTCCACATAACTACGTTGAAAGCAGCTTCCCCAGGTGTCTTTTTTCTCATACAGTAAGATACATGATCTATTGTATCAGTATTATGATTATAACCCACCTGTTTTTTATGTGATCACAGAAATAAGATGGACTTGATGTTCTTTGTGTGTTCATCTTGTATCATAACTTGTAAGCCTTGTGAAAGTTGAACTTTTCATTTGTTTATGGCTTTGTACTGGAGGAAGTGCATGCCCTAAGCAGGGCATTCTGCTTCCTAGTGAGTCACTCAGGCAAGCCCAGTAGGTTGAGTCCAGTGTTGGGCGGTTCTTGACTTTATGAAGAAACATCCAGTTCCAGTTCTAGATCCAGTTTATTAAACAACAAACTTCCAGTTCTGGTTCCAGTTTTCTTTCTAGGAAATCAGATCCTGTTCTGGTTAACCTGGACCAAAACCAGTGGTTAACTGCAGGTTAACCTCTGGTTAGCCCCCAGTTCTAGTCCTTTTTTTTCAATTTTTTTTCTGAAAATCCTGGGTCTTGTTCTGGTTCCAATTCTTTAGAATTGCGGGATCCCAATTCTGGTTCAGTTCTGGTTCTTTGAAAAAACAAAAACTTCAGTTCTGATTTGGTTTACTAACCAGAACTGGAACCTGTGGTTCTAACCCTCCAAACCACGCACCTGCCATACACTGGTTGAGTCTTAGGGACAAATTCAGGGCACAATGTGTCCCTAAGGCACCCTCCTTAGTGGAAAGGTCCATGAGTAGGTTGTAAACTGGCACAGGTTGGTTGTTATGTAGCATGGGTAGGTAGGAAATCAGCAGTAGTGGCCAATTCGGCCATATAAGACAACTTGAAAACCTGTGGAATTGCTTGCTATCGAGCTTTTGTGTATTGTTGAACATATTTAATGGGTGATGGTGGTTAATGCAGCTCATCAATACTGGAAAGGAACCAGCTGAAGTCACCCTTAATTTTACATGTGTGGTAAGTGCATCTTCTCATTAGACAAGGAACTTGTGATGGTGTTAGACTTTATCACAAGTTCCCAAATTTCAGTCCTTTGGATTTAACTATATGTCTTCTAGATAAGCTTGAAATTTGAAATAATGCTACATCTTGTTCCTGTAACTGGCCATCTTGAACTTATAGTAAATGTCTTCCTCATTGCACCTGCTTAATGTTGGCCAGAATAAGATTTTGAACATCGCATGGACTCCAGGACAGCAACAGCAAGTGGGGGACATCCAGTCACATTTGCAATTGCAGCTGAACAGACACAGGACATTACTATTCCCACTCTTCCTTGCTTCCTTGTTTCAGGTCAAGGTGAAGATTACACTGCAAAGGACATGTGGGAGAAACTGAAACAGGTATACACACATTCTTGCTCTATTGAATTTCCTGACCAAGCTTGATTCATTGGAGATTCAAAGCCTTCTTAGATGGTTCAAATTCTTAAATGGTCTCATTAAGCAAACTCTTATGAACTCTCTCTCAATGGAAAGTTTTTTTTGTTAGGTGCACTTCTAGCAAATGTAGAACTGTAGATAATGGAGATGCCTTACTTGAATGTGTAAATATATAATGTTGGTGCATGGTTCATTTCACTTCACCATGTTTTTGCTTATATTTCTCTATGTTCTGTTAGGATGGGTGTTTCACAAAGGAGAACTGGACAGTTGAGCCAACATCTCCATCATAGGAAGGGCTCCAATTGGTGCTGCTGTTGCAGCTCAAGTTTTGATCCCCACAAAACAGAAGAGAGATGTAACCTTTGCATTGGCTTGGGCTTCACCAGAAGCAAAGTTTTTGAAAGGAAGATCATACTACAGGTATAATGTTCAAGCACTTGATTGGGTAGAACTACATTGTTTGCCAGAGCTATGCACTCATGAGTTGACAGTTTTTCTGATTTATATATTGTATATAAGTTTATATATTTATCAATTGCCAAAACTTATCATAACTTAATGATTGATTAATAAGGGTAGATATTGACATTCATCCCATTTATAATACAAAATATTACCCTTTGAATTCAACACAAGGAATACCCAATAGGTGACCAAGACAAATGGGGTGTCTTCTTCCTCAAGAAGCAGTGGCATTGAGAATATAGGCCATTTTTTGTACCTTGAAGGAATGCAGTATACAATGTGTACTTATGATGTGCACTTTTATGCTTCATTTGCTCTGCTTTCCCTCTTGCCCAAGCTTGAGCTTGCCATTCAAAGAGACTTTGCAGCTGGAGCCCTTACTCGTGACAGTGGGAAAGTGAAGTTTTTGGCTGATGGACAGTGGGGCATCAAGAAAGTGTTTGGTTCTGTGCCACTAGTTTATGGCAGACTTATTTGAAGACCAAGCTGCAGCAAATCACTTTCACGCCGTATTCCATTGAGCTAATGTGGCATATGAGAAGAAGCTGTGGAATGGCTCTTATTTTTAACTATGACAGTGCTTCAAGCAGCAAAAGCGATTCTATTCAGGTCATTTTGATACTCCTTTCATGCATGGACAGAAGAATGATACTTTTTTGTACACATTTGGTGACAGAAGCTCGTTAATGTTTCCTTCAAAGGCTATGTATGTATGCACAATAAGGAAGGTCTACAAAAAATGAGGGTAGGAAATTAGTCCAACTGTATATGCGTAAGGCATCATCTTAGCACCCACTTTTCTTGTTATTTACAAGCCCCTCAGACAGAGGCAGAAGTTGAAAAGCTGTTTGTGTTTGTCTAAGGATAGAAGTGTATACAGTATAAATGCATTTTGGCATGTGTGCAGGCAGATCAAATGGCAGGGCAATGCTATGCACGGGCCTCAGGTCTGCCACCTTGTTTGGCTATGCCAAATCATACCATTCACTACAGACAATATACAACTTCAATGTGACAAAAGTGAGATGTGGGAGGTATGGTGCTGTCAATGGGATGTGCCTGGATGGAAGTGTAGATGAGACATTACTACAGTCTCATGAGATTGGAGGTGTTACATATGCATTGTCTGCAGCTATGATTTATGAGGGCATGCATGAGGGGTCTCATACCGCATGTTGGATCGACCAAAAGATAGGATTTCCATCCATGAAATGGAGAATAAGGTGTGCATCTGGATGGTACTCAATTTGGTATTCCAAATAATTGGAGTTGAGTAACAACAGTGCTGTTTCTCTGTAGCGTCTTTTCACAATTCAAATCTCTGAAGTCAAAACACTACCAGAACATAAATGGATAGCAGTTTGCACTACTGCTCATGTCAATCCCTTTGTACAGATCCCAATCCCGTATGTCTATATATACTTTACACTCACAAAAGCTAATCGTTAGATCTGGAGGAGTCATGATCATCGTAGTTTACACTCTTAGAAAGCTCGAATGTTAGATCCAGGAAATCGTCAAGGAATCAACAACCACCTGTAGCCGGCTCGATTGAGCTTAGAAGACCATTGTTGCGTAACTGCATGCAATGCTCTTCTGCATCATGTTGAGGACAAATGATGACGACTGCCAGCCCATTCACATGCGCCTCCTGCATGACATTCACTGCAATGTCTACTGTCATGCCTGGAATCACCTTCATCAAAACTTGCACCACGTATTCGCGCTTGTTGAAATTGTCGTTGTGTAGCATTACTCTATATGGGGGCGACACTTGCTTTTTCTTCCTGCAAAGGAGAGAACACTCACTGTCAGTTCAATTTGTCAGCTGCCCATGACTGACACCCACTTACAATGTGTCAGACATCAGCTCCAGCAGTGGATGTACTTCATCCACTGGCGATGACAAACCAGGGTTTATTTACTAACTAGGGTTTGTAGTTGAGGCCATCAAAAAATCCTTTGGTAAGGAAAGAAAAACAAAACAAACAGAGCTCAAATTCTTGAGTTGACAAAGGCAATGACGTACTTTATGTCAAATTCACTTTCTCGACCAGGAGTTGGCTTGTCAAGAACAGGTCGGTCAAGAACTCCACCACCTTGACCTGGTAATGTGGCAGCATGTATTGTGAACCCTCTGAGTCCTTGTTGTCTTCTCTGGCTCCTCCTCTGTGTTTTCTCTGTGCCTGCATTGTTAACAGACCCGCACACAGTCAGTCCTCCCTTAATGAGCTTATGACTACAATCATGTAAAAACAAAATGAAAAAACTCAGTTCCTCTATTTAGGCAAGAGAAACAATCAACACTAGATGATTGTCATAATTGCCGAGGTGGTTTTCTTGATTGAGAGATAGGCACAAGCAATTTAGGAGTATGTTTTTGTTTTGTTTGTACCTTTCAGGCCTGTGACACAAGTTGTTGCAGGCGGGATGGTGAGAAAAAGTCGAAGGCCACTTGCCATCCCCACAAAACCAGCTGCAGAAAAACACATCCACAAACAAAAAAAACACCAATTCTCATCACTAAATCTAAATGAGATTGCAGAGGGAAAAAAACAACCCCAGGCAAAGCACTTCAAAGGCAGAAAACACTATGTCAGTTCTGGCCAACAAAAAACAAAACAACAAACTCCACATTAACACTTTGAAGGTAAAAGACATTATGTCAGTTCTGGCCAAACACAAAAAAACTCTGCAGAAACACTTCAAAGGTAAAACATTATGTCAGGTCTGGCCAAACAAAAACAAAGCATGGCAAAAATGAATGAATGCTCGTGTTCGTTCCATAACCCTATGAGTGAGTGTCAATCACCAAGTCTCAGATGATCATCATCATCATCTTCAACACAAAATGGCTGCAACTAACTGCCATTAGCACTGACTTCATCAACTCCCGACAGTGGAGCTCCTAACAGTGCATTGTATATAATGTAGCTATGAAATTGCAAAGAAATCTCTACTAACTGCCATTACTCCCACACTGACTTCATCAGCTCCTGACAGTGGAGCTGATGACAATGGGTTTGTACATAAATATGTAGCTATGAAATTGCAGAGAAAATCTCCACAAACAACAAACAAATCAAAAGGAAAAACAATGATGACAATTGAGTGCCTCAGTCATACATAACCTTCCAAGAGTCCTTCCTTGCTCAAAAAGTGTTGGACCATCACCACCTTCATCATGAACAGCAGTGACAAGCTGGCTAGCTGTGCCATGACTAGGTACCCACTGAATGACTGACTGCATCACCTCCCAATGGTCAGTGGGTGGGTGGGTGGGTGGGTGGGTGTAGACAAAATACAGAAAAGATCTGCTCAAAATCATATGAAAACAGAAATCTGCAAACAGAAATTATACAGAAATCTGTGGATTGAGTTTCTCTCTCTCAAGTTTCCAGAATTTCCAGAAGCAAGAAGAAGAAGAAGAAGAAGAAGAAGAAGAAGCAAACCCAGTCCATGATGTTGGGTAGCACTCAAAAGATACCCATCTATCTCATCACAGTTTGTAAAAGGGAGAGATGGGCACAAAATCTGAATGCCACCACCACCAATTCCTTATGCAACTTTGATTATTCTTAGGGGAGGAAAAAAATCCAGTAGAGAATTGCGCTCCATAATCATAGATTTCAAAGCAAATCTTCTGTGCAACAAAACCCTTTCACTGAATGAAGCCCGTGAAGTCTTTCTACCAAACTTGCTCTAAGTACACAAACAGCATGTCAAAAGAGAATTTATGGAAGGAATTTGAAATGAAAATGGTCGAAAAATTGCAGCGGACTGAACTTCAGCATGAGAGCTTTGATGAGAAGCAGATGGAAAACATGGGTTTTTCGAGGAGACCCCAAAAACCCTGACGATGTTAATTCAAAAGAAAGCTTAGTGAATCTGGAGTCATTTGGCATGATGACAAGAATAGAAAAAACAATAAAAGGAAACACATGAGCAAAGACATATCCTTCCATACTCAAAGCATTCGAAACCAGAACCCCCCGGAAGGAAAAAAGCTCACCTCCGAAACTCTTTCCTTACAATTCCCAGTTCCTGTTTGAACACAAAACCCTAAAAATTGAACACAGAAAAAGATTCTTCTTCAAGACATCTAGATCTGCGATTTTCCAGAATATTGAAATCACCCAGTCAAGAGCTGTATGAAAAATTTCTGGATCTGTGGCGCGAGCGAGCTAGCGAGCGAGAGAGCGAAGCTTTCGCGAGAGCGAGAGAGTATGAACCCAGGAAGGGACGACCGGAAGCACTTTCTGGTCACGGGAAGACGACGACAATTCCGCAGACTGTTCTGCGTGGAACTGTCATCATCGACGCGTCCTTGGCTCTTCCTCATACCATTGAAATATCACCACCCCTGTTTTTCTTTTCTATTATTTCTGTTTTTTTTTTTCCCCTCATTTTGTTTCTCTAAATAAAAATATCTTAGGGAAAAATTCGTGGCATTCTTTGGATTGGTGAGAAAAAAAATATTAAATATGGTTGTCTAAGCTCAGCTTCCACACTGAAAAAAGAATTATTAAATTTTTAATTAATTCCTTTTAGAAATTTAAAATTATTAATTTTTCATGATTTATTATGAAATTGTCATACAAGAAGTGAAATTATTCAAATTATTAGCCTGTGATAATTATGATGATTTTCAACATCTCACCAACATTTCATATTTTATGGGGTAGTTGAAATGTGACAACATTTTTTCAAATTTTTTAATTCCCCTCATTTTTTGAAGAATTTTTTTAATTAAATAATCAAGCATATGTGATTTTAAAAAATAAAATAAAATTGGGGGGGTTAGCACAATGTGAAATTTTACCCAAATAAATAAACACTTACTACCTACTAGGTTAGTTCTAACACTTGGTGAACATTCCTTAAAATGTGGGACCAAATGAAAGGTTTAGGGTTTAGGGATGGGTATTGGAATCTCTCGAATGTCCCTTCTATGGAAAGCCCACAAATTGGGTTCATTTTGTTTGGTGCAACTTAGAGACAAAATTCCTTTGTGCCAATATAAAAATCATCCTCAACCCTAATTTCAATCTCATAGCACCAAGGCATCATTAGTTCCAATTTTGAAATGAAAATATTGACATAGTTGATGATAATTTCCAATATTTTAAAAAATAGACATTTAAAAAAATGCCATGAATAAAAATTTCAAATCATGCTATCAATATTGAGTTATTTATTTCAAATTTGTATCAATTTTGCCATCTCTAAAATTAGGTATTTATTTTCAAAAACAAGAAACATAATTAGGGTTAATAATATTGTAAAAAAAAACTCTCTTGCTCCCATTCAAAAAAATTGGTCTTAGATTGTATTCTTTCTAAAGACAATGTCACAAACATGTTAAAATTTTGTGACAAAAGTTATATGTAACATGGTAATGTTTTTATTGCTCAATTTCAAATTTGTTCTTGGTTGTAATTTATTAGAAATATAGTTGTTTATGTGCATCAATAATTCCTACTACATTTCCTAAATAAATATGATGTTTTCCAATTTTTGTGTCAAAATTGTAATATTGTGTTTTCAATGGGTTTTTTTTTTAGAATGGAAGTTGAAAAATGAGGTAAATGATCAATTGGAGCATTAATGTTAATAATGACACATAACAAGTTTTATTTAATCCACAATTAACATTTGAAGACGTTATCACACATTTGCCCACATGTTGACCATTTATCACACTAGTGGGTTTTCAAGGTTGTCAACATTTTAAAAAATTAATGGTGGTTGAAATCACTAATGAAATTAAAAAGGACAATGGGGTTTGTTTTTTTTTTTTTTTAGTTCCAAAAAATTATTTGTTTACATCCTATTTGGTGAAAAATGAAAATGGGGAATCACAATCAAAGGATTATGAAAAATGGGGATGTCCAAACACTTAATGTATACTTTTGCAAGGGTTGGAACATTCAAGAAACTATGTTAAATTTATAAATGCAAGAAAAAAAAAAAGACAAATGGTTTTATTGCAACATCTAGGCAATTTGAGGTATTTGTTTGCATAGTCATTTTTATATTTCTTACATAATATGGGATTATGAAGATTAACTTACAAATTATGAACAAACTCAAACATTTGCAGCACAACCACAAGGAAACGAATTTTGTTTAGAATGTAGGTGAAGGGTTTTAGGGAATGATGAAAAAATGGTAATGCAACATAACATTTTTTATGTATTCTCTTTTTAACTTAGCTTTACTTTCTCACGCCCTACTTAATCTTTTAAATGGTATATGTTCAATATTTTCCTCATCCAAATTGAAATCAAATACATCATTTCATCCAATGTCACAAAAATCTTCAATGAAAAGGTTGTGCAAAATTGCACATGCACAAACCCACATGATCACTTTCATGTGGTCATGCATGTCTTATCATGGTTTGAATTTAGAAACTCATTAGACTATTGAAACAACCTTTTCTCATTTTGATGTAATGATCAACTTTTATTTGCATTGATGCAAAAGGTGTGTGTTGAATAGAATTTTTTTTTTTGTTGGGATGTTGCAAGTTGTTTGTAGGTTGGAATTGAAATTCCAAATAGAAGGTAAGTTGAGTCTACAAATAAACATTCATCTTTTTTCATTAGAATAAAAGTGAGGTGCAGTTCATTAACCTAAATCATTATCGGACCTTAAAAGTGAAATAAGTTTATCCCACTTCAATCATTTCATTTTGCTTAAAATTATGTTATTATAGGGTCATTATGTAATCATCATGTTTCATTATTAATTGAAATAATTCGTTATAATAAATATATATATTTTTTAATGTTAGTGTTTTAAATATTTTAAGTTACTATACCCTATGTTATATTGTATTATAAATTTTTTTTCATTATTTTAAGTTATTTCACCTTATGTTATTTTTTATTATTGTAAGTTATTATAAATTGTATAGACTATCCCATCTTATGTTATTTTAAATCGTTGTATTTTTAATTATTTTTAACTATTGCACCATAAAATATTTTTTATTATTCTAAGTTATTCCACCCTAAAATATTCTAAGTTATTTTAAATAACCTATGATATAACCTAGGGTGGTTTAACATAAACTATTTTAAAATAACCTAAAGTGGATTAACTTGAAAAAGTTGAAAATAGCCTATAATAGTTGAAATATGGCAAAATTGCTTAAAATAACTAAAAATAATTTAGAATATAATAACCTAAAATAATTTAGGTTGGAATAACCAAGAATTGCCTAAGGTAGAAATTTTTAAATGACCTGAAGTAGAATAATTTAAAATGGCCAATAATAACTTAAGTACAATAACTTAAAACTAACTTTAAATCCTAGCTTATGATAGGTTATGAATCATTTAAGGTAATGTGCACTAGCTTTAAAATATTCCAAATTAAACTAATAGTATCCTAGGTTAAATAGGTATGTAAGATAGGGTAATAAGGTAACATGAATAAAAAAGATATTTAGGGTAGATATTTAAGTAGGTTAGGAATAGTATGTGCATAATAATATGTGATAACAAATCATTTCACTTCTTTAAATAATGATCGAAGGGTTAAAGCTTCCTTTTTTAAACATGTATGTGAAAGGAAGCAAGGGGTCAAACTTTCACACTTGCATCCTAAATTGGTGGGCTATGTGATTTAGGTAGCTTGATCTAGGTTCTTAAGTTAAGCACTTAACTTAACTATGAATTAAAAAATTAACCTAGTGAATTAACTGTTAGTGAATTCATTTAACTATTAATAAATTCACTTGTTCATCACCACTAGTTCCCATTTTACTAAGGGGTTAACAATTTTCACCATAACAAATTTGTTCAAGTTCTTTCAAATTTTAGTAAAACATGGAATGAATTTGACCACATCCCCTTGTAGTGTTCAAAGAATTTCTCAAATTTTAGCCATAATTTTAAGTTCATAAATGCACGAGAGTTCTGATAAAATCCTAAAAACCTACACTAAATGTGAATGATTTTTTCAACATGGTCACAAACCATTGTTGTTGAAATTGAATAAAACATTTTCTTACAATAATTTTCCCCATGTTTAGTGGGCTTCTACACTAAAATGTTGAATGTTTCATCAATTATGCCTATCATCGAAGGAAAATCTAAAATTTTTATTTTTAATTTGAGTACTTGTTTTTTAAATGCATTTGGTCACCATGTAACATTTTTTTCAAGGGAAAGAATAGCCACAATTGACATATGGGTGTACAAATCAACGTACTTACCTTTGGAAATCCCAAAACATTAGTAGTATTGACCATCAAAGCCTTGTTGTCATGATGATTAAATTTAAATAACATCACCATGAGTTGAAGTTTTGCTGAAGCCCAATTCACCAAAGACTTGTTCTAAAATATCATATCTTCAAATCATTCCAAAACATGCTTAAATGTTGTTGGTGACATCCTTAGTTTTTGTTGAAAACGTCTATCATCTAATCTAGGCATGTAATTGTCCAAGTCATTTGAGCTTCATGGAATGTCTTTCTCTCATGGAAATTTTGATAACATCCTACAAGAAGGTAAACATGTTGGAAGAATTGAACAAACTTTCTTTTTCCTTTTTATTTGATTGTGAATTGAAATTCACATCACTATTATTATTTTATGAATCACATTTTTTCAACAAATCTAATAATAACTTTGCATTCAAATGACTCTCAAGAACATCAACTAGTTTTTGTTTATCACTCTTGCAAGGCATATTGGGAAGGAGACAATTTACAAAAATGAACAATGTTTCGAAATAGGCACAATGTTATGAAAGTGAACAAGTAACCTTCTATAGGAACATGAAAAACATGTCCTTTGGAATATCTATGTAATTTACAAGCCTTATTAATATTGTGAAACGTAGGAAAAATAACCAATGGTTAGGCATTTCTTTACTTAGGAACTTAAATTTTTTATGAGCATTGTTCTCATGTGATTGGCTAAAACTAAATGACCAATGATTTCCAATTATCAATTATGTTTGAAACCAAATTCCACCTTGAAACCCATTATTGAATGAAGTAAAGAATGATGTGAAACTCTAATTGTTAAAATGTGATATATAATTTTTTTTAAAAATTTAATGGATTTCTTTTTTCAAATGTTTAATTTTTTGAAATTATCAATAAAATTTGAATTCATCACATGATTGTGATAGTGCAAGATGTAAACAAAGTGCAAGATCTGTAATTTTCAAGTCATGCATATTGACATTGCAATTGCTTGAATCCTTGGGTGTTTTATGAAAGGCTTATTCACCTGAAGGACTAAACAAATGGAAATCTACATAGGGGTAAATGGTAAGGACATATGTTGTCCTATAGCCTTATTTTGATAAATATGGAAATCAAGCAAAGTGAACACATGGAAGAAACATGAGATGTCATGTTTCATGCCATCCATGCACATTGAAATAAGTGAACTACCACTTCATCCTTAAAGGCTTATGTGTCAATCCATTCATTCAAAAGGATTGGATATTATAGGCATTTGGGGGATTTTTGTGTGGCACCACATTCAAATTACCATTTTTAAGGACTTGTTTAAATAAGGTCATAAAACATTCCAAAAAAAATTTCACTATTGGATTTGGAAGGCACCTTACATCCATGAATATCCTTCTTAGAAAGGAGAAGTGTTCATCATATAGTCTACTCCTTAAGGGTTAAATTATGCCTACTTAAAGGTGTAAAATCCTTCCCACTTTTAAAGAGTGCATATAAAAACCCTCCCCCACCTATGCCTAATGATTTACATGCATGTTTCAGTGGAGGGTAAAGCTTGAAGGGTTGTACTTTACTAGAATAAGGCCCTTGCCAAGCACAAACCCAAATTTGGCAAAGCTCGACCCAAGGGTTTTATGTGATGTAAAAATCTTTCAGACCTAGGTTTTTCAATTGATGATGAAGGAAACCCTTTCACTGATTTTAAGTTCATGATAATGTATGTCTTACAGTTTATGATGTGTAAAGCCCAATTATAAACACTACTACAAAATGTGGGTGCAATTCACTAGTCCTCATTCATTACTTTCCAACTAGTCCCCATTTATTAAAACTAGTGAATTCACTCAAAATCTATTGAAATCACTTGGCATATAAGGACATCTTTTGTTGTAATGAAAGGACATTCCCAAAATGCCCTCCTAGACTTGGCTATTGTTTCATCGTAGAACTCTTTAGTTTGTGAATGTTCTTGACTTTGGGCTTTTACCCTACACATAAAGAATTAAAAATTCATAAAATTTGTGTTGTGATTACTATATTACATGTCTATTGAATAATTTATTTGCTTGAGAACAAAAAAAATAAAAATCTTGAACATTTCAAAAGATTCTTCATTTTCTTTCACAAAATTTTCGTCATTAATTTTCTAATTAAAAAATTCAGCATTTCTAAAAATATATAATTTGTGCCAAAACCACCAAGGCACTATGATATATTCATGTTGATAAAAAATAAAACAAAGGCAATGGAAACCTTTTTTGTGTAAACCTATCAAGCTTTATTTCCAAAAACACAGCTACAATAAAAAAGAAATGGAAAAACAAAAAGAGCATAGGTCATATTAAAGGCCAAAGCAAATAAATTCAATCGTTATACACCATAATTTCAACAAATCCATCATGTCCACTTGTATTGCAAATATAGAACTACATGTATGTTATATAATGATTTTGACTTATACCCTTTGTTTACCTTCCCTTGGGTAAGGATAAAGGTTAAGAATATATTCTTATGTTACATGACATAGAAAAACATAGTTAGATGATATAGACTAATACAAGATATAAATGGATCCACCTTTTTGATTGAATTTCCTTCATGATTAAATGTAAATTTTCATATGAACATTTATTTTTCACATTTGTGTTAATAGATATATTCGTAAAGTAAGGGGAAGACAACACCAAAACCTTGAGTTTGATCATACATAGTGTGATATTTTCTTAGAATACATTAATGTTCAATGGGGGGTTGAAACTTTAAAAATCATCAATTTTGGTGACCATTGAGTTTCATCATATCTTTCCTTTTTCTTCAATGTCTCCACTATTGCTACATATACTATTCCTACGTGTATAGGTATTATAATACTTTTGAACCTTGTGCATTAAATGTCGAGTTTCAACATTTCATGGGGGTAGATTTAATAAAAGCAAGAGTGACTTTCAAGATTCCTCTAATGGGTGTCTTTGAAATTTCTCGATGTTATGTTTACTTATGTTTGATGAATCAATCATGTTTGTATTGTAGGAATATACAATACATGTGAGCATGGATTTACATAATTTGTGGTTTTGATTTTATTAATGTGATAAAAAGACATGATGGATTTCAAGTACTTGGTTGTGTACCAATTGCTATGGATTTGGATAAAATGACTATCTTCTTACAAACATGTCTGTATTTTTAGGTTTCAAAATTGATTATTTTTTTTCATAAAAAATTTCCCATAGACTTGGATTTTTTGGGGGCATGTGTCCCAAAACCAAAATAAGTGTTTGGATAAAAACAACATTGTTGGCTAGCATCTTAAGAATGATTTAACATTAAATGATAACATGCTTTTGAAACTTGTTTAAATAGTTTTTAAATTAGTATAAAAATGCTACCAAATGAAAAAAAAATCCAAATGAGGTGAAATGTTTTTTAAAAAATTCAAGAGATTTTTGAAAAATAGGAATATTGTGATATAATATTCCTCTTTATAATTTTTTGCATTTTGGTCAAAATTTTCACTTGAAAAAAACATTGATTCTAGTTTTTTTTTTTCTTTTTTTTTAAGGCCCCCCTTATAAGGCACAATGGACAAAAGAAAAACCTTGTAAATAAAAATCAAAGGTGGGAACCTATCCATCAAAAGTACAAGGCAAATGAGAACACAAGTAGATATAACCCAAAGAAAAAACAAAAGCAAATAATCAACAAAAATCAAGTAAAGACCCTATGCAAAGAGGACTCAAAGCTATGAAACGATAATCAATGAAAGCAAAAAAGACTTAAGATGAAAGAACTATCATCTACCACAAATTGGCTATTGACGGAAGTGCATTAACTATCATGTGTGGAAGAGATGAAAAACCCTGACCAAGTGTAGTAACCTACTGAAGAATCATTATGGCTTGCACACATTGCAAGGCTATGGACACACACTATCTATAATTAAAAAAACAAGCATTGAGGGGACTAAAGAAGACCATTAATGACACACGATAGTGGTTTATGCACAAGCAGTAAAAAATGAATCAAAATAAAAATGAAAACACCCATACATTTCAATGACAAGGGGAATGAAATCATTGCCTAGTGCTCACTCAATGTATGATCATGCATTTTCTTGAGCAGCCATCATCACTACATGTGTTATCAACATCAATGTTCATTGCACCATATTTGTATGAGTTGAGTTAACAATGACTATGTCCATCAAGGTCCGGAAATTGTTTCTAGTGATAAAGATATCCATTCGTCATCGGGTGTGGCAAGGGAAAAGGCGGAAGACCTCCCTCTGAACATATATTCCACTTTCCAAAATAATAGTTACAACAATATCCCAAAGTGTATCATGAATTGCCATATACTCACTCCCATAGGGGCACCGAAGCAATGACCACACTAACACCGTGAAAATGGGTTATTGTAGGATGTGGTAAACCAAGATGGGTACATAGTGTTGTAAGGAAGTGGGTTGAAGATAAATGAAATGCAGGTGTGGGAAGACGAACTAATAACCAAGTGCTTGCCCTTGGACCTACACATGAATGAAGACATTTTCACATGATATTTAAAGGACCATATACTAGAAACGAAGCAAACTCCAGCTCGTGTAAATTATCCACCAAAGAAGCTTGTAATCGAGGATAAAATTGAACCACTAGGCTTTCAAAAGGTGGGACTTAAGAGTGGACAACTTGGCATAACAAGGTTCAATTGTCTCATAATGCGATTTGAAATGAAAAAGTGCCAATCTCAACATGTGTTATTGCATCCAGAAGGATAGGGTAATCATCCTATAGGAAATGAGTGATAAGTGCAAGAGTAATCAATGCCCAACAACCCAAAAATGTAAAGGCAACAACCCAAACTACAAAAAGGAAACCAAACCTAACCAAGAAAATAGGAAGAAAGAGTGGCTTGACAATGAGCCAGATGACCGATATAACCACCAAAAGATCCTACACCAAGTAACTTCTCCAACGTAGCTATGGTACAAGCGTCGAACTCAATGTAATGCTACAAGATACTTGGACATAGAAACACAATAGCCAAGGTGTTTTGCATAATATAACAAAAACATCACAAAGTTACCTTATGATCTGCATGCATAGGGAGACTAAATATTGTCCCAAGATCCTCATAAAGAACCTCATGCACAAATGATTCAACGAATGATCTGGATCCTTCTAGTGGGCTCAAAATATGAAAACCCAAATTAGGAGTAAAAAAGCCAAAAGGAAGTGATGTAGAATGGTCCAACCCCTGTGAAGACCAAGGCACACATTTCGTTAGCTATAACGAAAGCATTGATTTAAAAAACTCATGTTGTAATCATAACAAAACAAAAACCACATTTGATGCAAGACCTATTATATGCATATCATCCAATAAGGAAAGGAAAACACAAGTCTTCTTGCATCTCCTAAACTAATCATGGTTCAAAATCCACTTGCCCACCGTGCACATGCCTAACCAACCTAGGGTTTGGTTCCTCTGTCTAAAGCCCCTAGGGTTTGGTTCCTCTGTCAGAAGCCCCTAGGGTTTGTTTCTTAGTTGTTCTTGGAGTTGAGAGTTGCTTTCTCCAGATCCAAAGGGGATCGTCGTCCCAGTTCTTCGAGTTTGTTGTTCGTCTGTGGGTCTGATGGAGCTTCACAAGCTTGCAAGATTTGGGCTTGCATTCTTCTAAGGATTGGGTTTGAGATTGCTTCGCAAGATCTATGTTTCCCTGCAATCGTCCAGAATAAATAAAGAAGAAGAAGAAGAAGAAGAATAAGAAGAAGGACAGCTTCAATGGCAAGCCATGGAGCTGCTTCAAGCTTCTGTTACGCCTTGTTATTGCTGTTCCTGATTGTAATGGGGAGGAGAGTAGAAGCACAAGAGGAGCAGCTTTCGAGACCTGTAGCACACGATGACAATATGAAGGATCTGGCACAGAACAACAAGTTTTTGCAACAAGAAGCTTCTGACGATTCTATTGCATTTCCTACTCTGTATGTTTCCTTTTTCTTTTGAAGAAGAAGAAGAAGAATCCCATCATCCCTGTTTCCCTTTGCTTTGCAAAAATCATGTTTTTGAAATCATGCATGCAATCATCATGTTCTCGGCAAAATCAATCAAGCTTCTTCGTCTCTGTAGCACCCACCATTCATACCTCAAGATGATAGGAACCTGAAGAAAATAAAATCCTAAACCCTAAATCCATTCTTAACAATTCTGGATTCTTCTTTCTGCTGCTGCTTGTTCTTCTAAATGGTCCAGGTTCTCCTACTTGATTTGTTTTCTCTGGTGTTTTATATCTTAGTCACAAGCTGCAGCTTGAATGTGGATGCTGTTGGGGATTTGTTTTACTAGCTATGTCTCTCAAGTGCTGCTGACAGAGGAACAAACCTAGGGGTTTCTGACAGATGTCAACATCATGAGTAGGTCTTCTGTCGGAAGCCCCTAGGGTTTGTTCCTCTCTCAACATCAGCCAACATCATGACTCCGAGTCTTCTTGGTGCTTCTGAAAATGTAAGAAAAGCTTGGGATGTGGGTGTTTCTATAAATGGTTTGAACTTCCATTTTAGGAGGACTTGATGAAGGGTATGTTAAGAAGTGTCAGTATATAGTCATAAGAGTAACCCACTGTCCTCTCATGTCTGAAATCTGATCAGACCAAAAATGGACATTTCTGATGGCCCAGCAACAGTTGACACATGGAGAACTCTGGTTTGTGGTGGACGATGACACAGGAATGAGGAGGCGCTGGCAAATTCTCAGTGTCCACAACAACTGGAAATTCGGTGGCAGACAGAGGTCAGCTCCAGCATCTATGCATCTCCACTGATTGCTGATATCAACAGGTACCTACCTACATGGATCTCAACAGCCCATTAAAAAAACACTTATTCAGACCTTAATCAGACCCACATCCCAAGCTTAGCCATGTGAGAACTTTTCTACTGCTCCATGCAGCTTCTTATTCTCATGAATGAATGAATGAATGAAATTCTTTGTTTGTTTCCTGAAGAAAGACTCAAATACTGGGACATTTTATGTGGTCAAGTTTTTTGTTCAAGAATCCATTTGGATATGAGCTTGTGGATATTGTGTAATGTGCAGTGATGGGAAAATGGAGGTGGTGGTTCCATCCTTTGTTCACTATTTGGAGGTTCTTGATGGTGCAGATGGAGAGAAGTTGCCTGGTATTTTTGGTCTCCATTTTGTCTTAGTTTGCTTTCCTTGGATATAATCTATGGACCCAAGAAAGTTAGGTGCAAGAGCACATGGTCAGTCAAATCAGACTTACAGGATTATGCCTGGCAAAGATGGTGTCTGTGTATAGTTGAATGCTATGCAAGCATTCAGACAAAATTGTCGCTTTTGATCTCATTCCTACCCTACTTCAAAGCATGATAAAGTCAGTGGTCTGTGTGGGTCTGCAGGGTGGCCAGCATACCATCAATCCACAGTTCATGCAAGTGCACTACTGTATGACATCGACAAGGATGGCTCACGGGAAATTGCCCTTGCCACCTTCAATGGAGAAGTCCTTTTTTTCCGGTATGTATGTTGGTATTGTTTCTCTGGTTGCATTACGGTCTCAATGGCATTTGGGCAACTGATATTTTCTGGAAGGGCCAGTTATGGGATCCAATAAAGACTCTCCCCTCCCCCCTCCCCAAGCCCACCTTCAAGAAAACCCAATAAGTTATAAATCCAGAGTTCAGGACTCTGCTGGACCCTGATCCAAATGGCCAAAACCCAAAACCCAAACTAAGAAGCACTTATGGATTACCAAGAGTCAATGCATTTTGCTAAAGAACTCAAGTGTGCACTTGGAATGTGTTTGGTACATAACAGTTTCTTATTTTCAAGGGGGTATTGAAATTACCCTCATTCCTGTAATTGGTGGTGTGAAGCTCATCGGGGTACATGATGCCGGATAAGATGATTGTTCCAAGGAGGCGAGTGAAAAAAGACTGGTATGTGGGGCTCAGCCCAGATCATGCAAATCACACCCAAAATGATGTGCATGATGATTCTCTCATGGGTGATGAGTTCATAGAGACAGAGAAACCAGGTACCTCCTTTTGTAACCATACAACAAGTCCTTGTTCTCTCTCTCTCTCTTCCGAAACTGTACCTGTCCAAGAGCAAATTGTTACCAACTGCACTGACAGGGCCATTCTTGCTTGAGTCCTCTACAGGAAGAAGTATAAGTAACATGGCATGTCTGATTACAGGTGCAGTGCTCAGTGATGGTGCAAAGTCTCTTGCGAATGCAAGTGACCATGAAGGCAACCTTGCAACAGGAAATGGGAGTTCTAAGGCAGACATACCTCAACAACGCCGGCTCTTGCAAGATGAGGCAACAGCAGAGAATGAGCAAGGGGCTTTGGAGGAGGAGGCATTGGAATCATTTGATGTATTTCGTGACACTGAGGCGAATGCAGGAGAGGGGTTATCAGATGATGATGGGTATGACTATGACGATTATGACGAATCCATGTGGGGGAATGATACATGGCTTGAAGCTGTGCATGAACAAGAGGCAGAGTATGTTAGCGTCGACTCCCATATTCTCTGTACTCCGGTGGGTGATTCTTTCTGGGTGGAACCATGTACTGGTGGTTTTTGAGTGCTGCTAGATATGGATTAGGTTTCTGGTTTGGATCAGAAGACTGATCAGAAGAGTGATTATATGCTATTGGTTTAGGGTTCAAGGCATGGCCCTAATCATCTCCCACAAACCATTTCAAAACATACCAAAAAAACTTTGACTCAACTTAAGCTCCAAACTTTCCTTGTTGACAAAGAAGGTGTTGTGTTCTCTACCTTTCCTTTTGTATGTATGTCACAATTGCTACTCACAACAGGTGCTTCACATCTGGGTGGGTAAAGGTAATTGCTGACATTGATGGAGATGGCATTGATGAAATGGTCGTGGGAGCATCTTATTTCTACGACCGCGAGTAAGCTCTTTTTTTCTGTCCATTTGAGCTCATGATTGCAAATCTCACCTACATAATGAATCTTTGAAGCAAAGCTGGGAACATGCAAGTGTGTAAATGTTGGTTGCACTTCTCTGGTGCTTTTCCTTGGCTCAAAGAAGAACTAATTCATTGACTCAGGATGTGAATCTCAATGGGGCTCAGGTACTATGAAGACCCAGAGTATGCAAAGGAGCTGAACGGGCTGGACATTGGGAAATATGTGGGTGGATCAATTGTAGTCTTTAATCTGGAGACCAAGCAAGTGAAGTGGGTCGCAGATCTAGACCTTAGCACTGACTCTGTCTCCTACCGTGCATATATTTACTCATCACCGACTGTTGTTGACTTGGATAATGATGGGAAGATGGAAATTCTCATTGGCACCTCCTTTGGCCTCCTTTATGTCCTCCATCACGATGGTAATTATTTTCCTCCTGATCTATTGCAGCTGCAGTTAGCAAATGATGGTAGTCTACAGGAGCATATAATCTTGTTTCTTTGCCAAAATCTACCCATCTCTTGGTTCCAAAAGACAGGACATAGAAGGCAATGGTTTAGGTTCAGGGTTGTGGTGTCCAAGATGGTGGTCTGTAAGGTTTTGTATCTGTGTCTTTTTATCTGATGCTTCATGCATAGCACACTTTTGCTTGGGGATTGCATCAACACTATTGTTCTGTTATCACCTCCTTTGTTGGATGACACCTGAAGATATGAACGTGGTACAAAGTTCCAACAGTCATTTTTTTTGAAAGTGTGCTGGATTTTTTTGTATTTCAGGGACCTTGAGGGCATCATTTCCGAAATTGATGGGGGAAATTCAGGCACAAGTTGTGGCAGCAGATATAAATGATGATGGCACGCTTGAAATTGTGAGTGCTGATGTCCGTGGGAATGTTGCTGCTTGGACCAGGGATGGCAAAGAGATCTGGACTGTTCACCTAAGAAGCTTAATCGCTCAGGTACTACTCTCTGTTATGACAGCTTCTCAACTTCACTCCCACCCAGTATTGGATTCTACAACACCAAAGTAATGTTTGTCAGTAGGCCTGTGGCAAAAGATTCAAAATCCTCAGAGGTCTTGGTTGGATTCTCCAGGTCCATACGTCACTTCCTAAGTCAGATTCAATGATCAAGCAATTCAAGTATCCAATTTATATGTATGACACATCTCTGTTGCAATGTCTACTAACTGGCCCACCTATGTACAGATGGCATTTTGAGATTTTCCAAATTTTCTTCAATATGTCAATAACAAGTAAAGAAACTTGGGCAGGGTCCATCAATTGGTGACGTGGATGGTGACGGTAACACAGAGGTAGTGGTGCCAACTTCATCAGGCCAGATTCATGTGTTGAGGGGATCTGATGGCTCAAAAGTGGGCCCCTACCCATTTCGGACACATGGGCGTATTATGGCACCTGCTCTGTTGGTAGACCTCGGGAAAAAGCAAGGTGCTGAGAGGCAGGGGCTCACCATAGCTGTAACTTCATTTGACGGCTATTTATATCTCATAGATGGCCCTACTGGATGTGCTGATGCCACTGATATTGGTGAAACTTCGTAAGTTTCCTGACTTGCATGAAATAAGAATGTGCTCTTGAACCATTATTACCTTAAGGACCATATTGTACATTTTTTTATCATCCTAAAGATGTTTCTGGTGCCTTGTGCCTTGATCTTGTTCTGCTGACTTTCTGCGCCTTGATCTTGCTCTGGTGACTTGCTTGTTGATCTTGTTGTGACTCCTGCCATTCAATGATTCTGCAGCTATAGTATGGTGTTGGCGGAGAATGTGGATGGAGGGGATGATCTGGACCTCATAGTCACAACCATGAGTGGAAACGTTTACTGTTTTCAGACATCAACACCACATCATCCTCTCAAGGTGAAGTTTTGGATGTTTCCCACCACCTTTTCTTGGGTGCTTGGAGAGGACTAATGGTTCTTCATATATATTTAAGCTATCATCAACCCTAATCCTCTTCTGCTACTTTTCTTTTCCTTTTGGTACTCTATTCATGTTTATAAGGAAATTGCATTCTCTGTATCATAGTGTCCAATTTAGGTTTTAACATGTTTCTGTGCATCTGACCTGTTATTGGGTATTTGATGATTCTTGAGTGTGTTCAGTAAAACTCTTTACTGAAGGAACAGTGTGTGAATTGTGGCAGGCGTGGGTGTCACAAGCACAGGGAAGGAATGTGGTTTCAAACCGGAATAATCGTGAAGGGGTGTTTGTTCTGCCATCATCCCGTTCTTATCGGGATGAGTCTGGCTCTAGTTTTTGGGTCCAATACCAAATTGTAGACCAATTGCGTGCCTCTTCAGGCCCATACAACATAGTCGTAAGTGTGCCTGCCCCAAACCCAGGAGGACATGACAACAGGCTGGGCTTTAGACTCATGTTTCCTGAGCTCTAGCAATGTCTGAAGGTGTACGCTGTTAGTTCAAACCAGGTTGGTTCCTGAGTGCCTCTTCTCCCTTCTGACATTTTGAAGGGATATGGGTTCCAGGTGACACTAATGGTGCCTGGAAATTACCTAGGGGAGAGGCGAATAGAGCGACGCAATGTTCACAATCAGGCCGGAGTGTACAAAGTAAATCTACCATGTGTGCCAGTGCGCACTGTTGGCACTGTGCTGGTTGAGATGGTGGACAAGAATGGTCTGTATTTCTCTGATGAATTTCCACTCATGTTTCACATGCACTATTACCGACTCCTGAAATGGTTACTAGTCCTGCCACTATTGGGCATGGCAGGTGTGCTGCTTGTTACTCAGCCACAAGACAGTGCTCCACTTCCATCATTCTCAAGAAGCCGACGTCAATCATGATCCCAAAATATCCTAATGCTCGAACATTCCATTCACCCAAGACCCTTATTGTGATTTGCTATGTTTGCAGCTTCCTACATTCCTTCAAAAAGCCCCTCGGGGCAGGCTCTTACACCTTGAGGAGGAGGAGGCTCATGGCGTCTTTGCCAAATGTCTAGAAATCTCCAGAAATCTCCAGTATTCATGTTGAGATACAATTTTTCCAAGGGATGTTTTGATGACAGTGTACTGCATCAGCATGCCCTGGTGGTGACACCATGATCAGAAATGGGATGTCATTTGTTTTGCAATGAGTTCATGTGAGATCCTACTGAATTTTTCACCCACATGCACAAAGTCCCTAACCATGGTTTCTGGAAGTTTAAAACCAGCAACTCTTTGGATGTCTGTGCCTCTGTGTGTGTGTTTGTGTGTGTGTGTGTCTCTCTCTCTCTCTCAGGTTAGCGGTGAGGCCCTACCAGGCCCAACATCAATGAGGCCAAGCCAACAGGAATCACACAGTTTCAGCTACACGGGTGCCTGAGATTCTTCTTCTCAATGGAACACTAGAATTGTTTAATGTTTCCTCAGTTCATTGAAGAACCCATCCATGGCAATTCCAGTTCCAAAGTTTCCAGTAGATCCTAAGGCTTACATTCTCATTCCTCAAGCCTCGCATTTTTCTTTTGCTTTTTTCCAGCATTGGGTTGCAATGTGCCTGTTCAAATCCACCAACCACCCTGTCTCCTAGAAGGCCTTCTGATCAAATTGGGTGAATTCAAAATGGGAAACTGTGTTCTGGATCCTAAATTCTTCTCCGATGGACTGCTTTTGAGAAATGATGAACTGGCCAGGGTTTCTATACAGTATGTGTACTAAATGCATGATTGGATCCATGCCTGATTGCAATATCTCCCTTTAACATGGTCGTTGCATGTGTCCAGGAAATGTGCAAGTGGGACTATCTCCAACTTGCTAGGTCAGTTGTTTTGTGTTCTATGACATGAGTAAGTTCATGGTTTTGTGCATTTGAGCAAAATCAATTTCACAATTACACATTAGTGTCCATATTGTTGGTTTTTCCAAAGTACAGGACTTTGGCATTGACTCTGCTGCCCCTGATTTGTCAAAGACAATAAAAGTAGCAAGCAAAGCTGTTGTCGGTTTATCCATAGTAGAAAGAGGCAAGAGAAGGTTGTTCTTCTTGGGATCACAATGTTTCGGATCATTGGGGATGAATATGACCAAGAGTTTCTAAGATTTGAAACTGCAGCTGTTATGGTGAATGCACATGAAGCGAGGAGGTTGAGGAATATTGACATGTTCTATCAGCAGCTGGTCAGCCTCATTGCTCCTTCCTTGGTTGGCATCTATGCAGTCCACAAAGGTGGGTACCTAGGACAACTCAAAGGTACAGGATTTTGGTGTGACAACCATCTGTTCACAGCTGCACATGTGGTGACCAAGATGTTCCGTGCTCCTGGAGTTCCAAAACCTGACCAAACAGTGCCAAGGCCATCATTCCTGGATGGAACTTACCTCTACAAAGCAAATCGCATCCGAAAACCTCGAAGTCAAGTCTTTGTGAGACCCTATGATGGACAAACGTATGCTCCATCGCTTGAGGATCTCACCACCACTGGCTTCATGGTGCAAATCAATCCTCTGCATATTGACCTTATTTATGACATTGCATGGATCCCATGCACACTCCCCAGTTCAATGTGCACACAATTGAACTTGGCAGAACGTGTCGAACCTGGGGATGCAGGAGTGTTGTTTGGGTTGGATTTCGCAGGTGCTATGGTTGTGAGCCAAGGCAAAGTGGGTGGTCTTATAAACACTGGTTTCCCACAACTTGGTGCTGCATATTTTTCGGGGACAGCTAATTCACAACATTCAGGCGGGCCATTGATCCGAGCTTGGGACAGTCATGTGATTGGCATTTGTCTTGGAGGTGTGGCACATGTCTATGGACCCATCACATATGTTTCACTTGTCCACAGCATCATAAAAGGTGTTGAAGGCATCAAACGACGTATCCTCAATAGTGATTTGTCTGATCAAGCTGATCTTTTTCCTCCCCCACCACCACCACCATCTCCAATACGCCGTCCAGTATCCCCTGAGTGGGATCCATCCCTTGTAATCATCTTTCCACTTTACTCCTCCTTCAGTCTCATTTCCATCTTCAAAGGTGCAAATTGTCCAAATCTTTGACACCTCATAAAAGAGTCCAAACTGTTGCACAGTTCCCGCTCAGCATGGGTTAACATGAGCTGGTTTTCACATTAAACATTTGAGTTGAAATTGCTGTGCAATTCACACTCAGTATGGCTTAACACGAGCTAGTAATCACATCACCCAATTCAGTCCAAATCTAACAAGATGTGGTGTTCTATGTGTGTGCTGCTCATGGGTGTGTGATGTTGGCCCCCCTGCAAGCTCATGCTTAAAGGTGATGACATAAGGAGTTTATTCCTTTTGTCTTCTTGATGTGCTCATGTTCATGACAACCCCTGCTCGGCCTCCTCAACCTCTTTTTGGAAATGAAAGGTGTTCAAGAAGTGAATGCTATGAAAAGTCTTTTGTGTGTATATTTAGAGGAAGTCAAATTCTTGGTTTATGTGAATAGATTGAGGGGAAGTTTCTAAATTAAAAACAAGACATGCATGTGAGTGCTTGAATGGAAAGGAAAAGCATGTGGGTGTGGACTAATATTGTCCTCTTTTTTGCTTGTGGCCATCAAAACCTATTTAGGGTTTGAGGCGTCCTTCCAAATCATTCTTTGTTTTGTGTTCATACATGCCCAAACCAAATTTGTTGCAATACAATTGAACATGTGGAAATCATTGTTGATGAGGGCACATTCAAATCAAAATGCATTTTTGCAAAATAAATAACAATTGATGCCTTTTCTACTTGGTGAAGTGTTTGCAATTTCAAATGGGGACCAAAACATCATCAAACTTCTTTTAGGGAGATGTGATGACATTCAGTGAACATGTATTGTTGCTTTTCATAATGTGTTGAGAAGAGTTGTGTTTGTGGGTGTATTGTAGGAGGAATATGCAAACACAATGTTCCCGAGTAGTTCGGATGAACCAAGTGATCTTGATAGTATATTCCAATCATTCGATTTTGATGCACCTGAGGGCAATATTTACTTCTTTGAAACAGCAATCAATGAACAACTACGTTAGGATGTATCTAATAAGAAAGGAATGTACAATATTTTCATGGTAAACTATTCAAAACAAATCTATATTGGGAAAGAAACAACATGATCCTTTTTTTACTACAAAATACTATTTATCATTTCAATTTTCCATAGCTACATTCTCCTTTTATTTGCAATTTCTAGTTGAATACCCTTCTATATTTATGCCACTAGAGGTAAGATTTTTTTAAAAATATGTTCCAACATAATTGCACAAAGATTAACATTAAAATCTTGTGACTTCAAACATGCAAGGTTTGACACATCCACAAGAATGTGCTAATGACAATTTATAGCTTTCAAAATACCCATGCAAAAGACCACTTATCAAAGAACGACACAACATTTTCATTTTAAATGTTAGTAAGGTTAGTTGCACATGGTTGATGCATTGAACATTCATTATATTTGTTACGATCATGTGTGATTGAAAATGGAATTTGTATAGTAGATTTGAAAATGTAATATGATGAATGACAATGTTAAATGGATAACATATTATATTCAAGCACATATGCATGGATTGCAAGGATATAAAAATTCAATGTTAAATTACCAATAGATGCCAAACAAATTTGAAATCCAACTATGGGCATATGTGCACATGAATGCAAGTTTATTTAGGTGTTTGTTTGTTTGAATGTGACCATGTTGTAAGCCCCCCAAAACATGGGATCTCACTCCACATTTGGTATTATTCAAAAGTCCTTAATGATGTTATGTACTTATCTAGATCAATTTGAAATTTTCGAGCCCATGAAGCAAAAATTAATGAATTGAAAGTGATTGGTTTTTGTCTATTTTTTAATTTAAAAATAATAATTTAGCAAGGTTCCATAGGAATTTTGAAGTGAAGCCAATTTCAAATGGAATAATATTGGGATTGGTGATTTTCCAAGATGTCTAATATATTTGGGCACAAGGGCCCATCTCTAGTAATATATTTGCTTGGGATTTGTCCTTAACACATATTTGGGCTTCATGCTACTCCACAATATTAGTGACAATGAAATGAAAAAAAATGAATTGATTTGTGGAAATTAAGTTTCATTTGAATGAAAATTATATTGAATGAATTTGCATAATGCAAGTTGAATTGAATGTGACTCAATTGAATTTGAATTGAATTGAAATTCCCAAATTGAAATGACTTGAACCAAACACAATATCCTTTTCCTTTGGGTTCAACAAAAATAATGTTCCCATTGAAATCTTAATTGATTTGGATTTGATTGAATTAATCAAATTGAATCATATTGGATTCAATTGAATACAAATCAATTGAATTCAATTCAAATTAGATTCATTCAAACCAATTTGAATTCAACTAAATTATGAAAATTCAATTATGAAAAAACACATGCTAATTCGCATTTTCATATACATGTCGGTGGATTGGTGAAAAAAGTGAGCTAGTTAGCTAGTTATGGAACCTTTTCATAATTCTCAAATGGACAACACCTAGAATTGTCATGGTCTCAACCAATAATGGACCTTATATTTGTTTCACCTAAACCAATTTTAATTATCATCATCATTAGAACTAAAGTGAAGTCATAATCAATTAGTTGATTACCCACTAGGAAAATGTGTTTGGTTGTGAGTGAGAAATCCCAGTGGAAAAATAATTAAAACAATGTATTATGGGAGTGTTAAAATTTGTGTAAATTGTAGTTCCAAAGTTGGAATGTAAACATCAATGGCATATAACACAAAGATCAATAAATGCAAATTCAAAATAAAAAAAAACATTAATCATATTGATCCCAAACACATAATGATAGGTTCAAATTTCAATATTCAAAATTTTTTGTGGGAAAACCTATCATATAACAATATTTAACAATCTCACCCATGTACAAAATATACCCAATGTCTAAAACATGATAATGTTTGTTGTATAAAAACATAAGCTACAAAGACCAAAAGTATTGACCATAATTTAAAACATTAATCAAAATGGATGCAATAAAAAACTTTTCACTAATAAAGGTAATGCACATGTCATTATGTGTGTGCTACCTTCTTTGTGAGGAGAAGATACACCTTCTATTTGTGAACATGTATCAATTGACAATTGGTGGAACATGGTGATTGCCTATTGCCAAATTTGGATGTTAGGTGGTCCATAATCATTATGTCTTCAAAAATCCTTTTGCCTTCATAGCTAAGTATGGAAAAATTGAAAAATATTGTCACATGAATAATGATGTTGACATATTTTAAAACATTGGGTTTCATTCCATGTAAAGGATTTCAACACTATGAGAAATCGCATTTGTCAAAACCACATTACCCTACAACTAAAACTCAAAAAACAATTCATACTACTATTGTGCAACTATCCCCTTAAAAATACGACGTGTTAATAAATAAACACATAAAAAAATTAGTTAGTCATATTACAATTGCAAATGAATTGAAAATGGGTATTCTATGTGATAATTTATACATATCATGTATACATATGTAATCAACCATGTTTGACTTTTTCAAGAGTTGCATTATAGTTACATGTGCCAACTATTTTAGAATTGTTGTAAATGTGACATTAAAACAACAATTATGTTGCAACTAGTGTACAATGTATGCATACATGCAATCATGCCACATGTTCACATTTCCACCACCCATTATGGGATACATTTGCAACTAATTTTCAACTATGCTTCCCATTGATATAATTAATATAGCCATTAGTACAACACTACTAAAATACTAATGTTCACTTTTGAACTATGTTATGACTATAATGCAACTACTTATTAATTTAATAAAGATATATATTCATCAATTATTTATATCTTCATCATATGTGCTTCAATTGAGTGATTTAAAATGTTATGGGAGCATTAATTCAAGTTCTAGAAATCATTTTTGAAGTGAAAAGGAAAAGGAATAATGAAAAAACAACAAGAAAAAAAAAATTCTAATTTATAGAATGCATTTTTTAAAATTTATTTTTCTCTTTGGACCCCTCTTATTTTCAAACCTTATAATTTTCTTATTTCTTATTGACTTTAACAATTTAAAGTGTTATAAGAATGCCACCTAAAATTCTACAATTGTTTTTTGAATTATGATACCAATATAGCAACATACAAGCAATTTTTTGGGTGTTCAACCTTTTGTAGCATTTGGTGGTTTTTTTTTTTGAGTTTTTTGACCCCCTCTACTATGGGGGGCCATAACTTTCTCAATTCTATTCAATTTTTTGCGATTTTTAATGTGCCAAATGTGCCAATAGGAGGGGTTCAAACTTTTTTTAAACACTAGAAACAATGGAGCCTTCCCCTTGAATTTGGTTTGCCCTAAGTGCTTAAGTGTTTTGTCACTTGTCGATTTACCTTATAGTTATAACTCAATTACAATTCAATTTGCAACTAAAAAATAACTAAAATGTTTAACCCATATGTTTTGTTTTCAAATCCCATGTTACAAACTATATAAGAAATATTTGTTCTCTTATGTTTTCACATTAAAATACATGTGCCATTTTGGGATGAATTCAAAAAACCTTAATTTAAAAGCAAAACATGAAATTAAAAAAAAATTCATGGTTATTTTTTAGTTCACTTAATTTTTTGTTTTCCTACCTATTTACCTACCTAGGTAAATAAGTAGGTCCTATTTTTCTACTTACCTATGTAGGTAGGTAGGTAAGTAGGTCCTAAGTAAATACATAGGTATGTAGGTTTTAAGACCTACCAACCTACTTACCTATGGTTATGTATGATTTGCCTAACTACTAAAATAAATGTTTACATTTTATATTTTTTTCAAAATATAACTAATATACTATGTGACAAACTTGTATTGTGCCACATGTCATATTTTAATTGATGGATGATAATTAATGATGTTAACATGACATCATGAATGCAGTTATAATGGAATTGCATAATAATTGAAAATGAGTTATTTTGACAAAATTGCAATTGAGTTCAATTGTAATTTTACAACTCGTGTAACTTATCCATTAGCATTCATGGCATATCAGTATCATACACCATAATTACATTCACCCAATATGTGTTTGGTCATGGGAAAGGAACATCTCATTTTCATGCATATAACTGAAAAAAAAGGTGGAAAATATTTTAATCAAGTTTTGAACATTTGGTTACGGATGTATTTTGAGACAATTTAAAAAAACATGCAAGCAATGTTTCCAAATTTAATGTGTAGTTTGAAGGTGGGTTGGATTCATTTTCATACAACAACACCAATAAATCCAAAAAAAATGTTTAGTTGCGGGGGTTTTTTTGAGGTGTGCAATCATCCATAGATAAACCCTAAACCCCAACAAGGATATAATGCACAAAAATCAAAATCAACAACTAAATGGGTAGATCATGTTTTGGAACAATCACTCGTGAACACATAAAAATATCAAGTTTAAATTCAAGGCTACAAATGGCTTTTCAACCCCAAGGCAATGGATAGCAAGATTCGACCTTTAGAAATAAACACTTCAACAAACACCAATGACTAGGGAAGTGAAGACAATTACACAATAGATGAACAAGTTGATCACAATCGAAATTGGGGGGAGGAATTTACTACTACAAAAATTTCGCATATTGTTGAAATAGTTCAACAAATAGCAACCAAAATTTTTGCCTACTAATAAGTTAGAAAATGACCAACATTAATATGTACATATGCATCAAAACCCTATAGTGATTGAAGAACATCCAAAAGAGATCAATTTTATAAGCCTAGATGAATATAGTCCTAAGGTGTTATAGGAAACTTAGACATCTATTAAATACTTAAATACCTTAAGGGAAAAAACCATGGATAAGGCAATTATAAAGGAATTCAAATAAGGAAGGCAAAAGGAGAGGGAAAACAAGTGATTGTAAAGAACAATAAATATAGGGATTACAACAAACCAAACAATTCAAAAAGTTGTGGAGATTCAAGTAGAACACAATTTGCTACAACCTACACTCTAACAACTACAAGGGAGGCGGGTGATAAATTTCACTAAAACATTCAAGTAAGCTTATGAAAAAAATTGTGCGAGTATAGGGGAATGAATCTTGAATGCATAACATGGTTTCAACAAAAAGCTAAACAACAAGCATTGGTTACCTGTAACATGTACAAGGCCATCAAATAACAAAATTATTGCATTTTAATGACAAAGCGCATAAATTATAAGTGAAGTAAAAGATGAACACAAAACACAATAGCACTATGAACAAGAGGAACACAAGATCCCAACAATAAAAAAGAACATAAAAACATAACAATAAAAATAAATAAAAATCATAGTGATTCAAAAAAACAAAAAAACACAATTATCAAAAGGAACACAATACCATGACAACTAGGAAAAACATCAAGACCATAATAATTAAAAAGAAAACAAGAATGTGATAATCAATGAAAAACTAAAAGCACAATAACTAAGAGGAACCAAGACCAGGTGACCAAGAAAAACACTAAGAATAGAGTGATAAAAAACAACACCAAACCCAGTAATTAGGAGGAACACCAAAACCACGACAATTAAAGGAACACTAGACCATGACGATTAAGAGGAAAACAAGAGCACATCAGTCAAAATGAACATTAAAAACAAATAAATCATGAAGAACACCAAGATTGAAATGAATAGGAAGAAAACCAAGACCATGATGAATAAAAAAAACATAAAAACACAATAATCAAGAAGAACACAAGAGCATGACAATTAAGAAGAACACAACACCATGGTAATCAAAAGGAAATGGAAAGCATAGTGATCAAGAGGAACATCAAAAACATAACAATCGACAAGAACCAAGACCATGGCAACTAGGAAGAACAACAAGACCATGGCATTTGGGAGGAACACCAAAAGCATAACAATTAGGAGGAACAAAATAGCATTATGATCAAGAGGAACATTAATTGCATGGCAATCATGAAGAACACAAAAACATAATGATTAAAAGGAAAGTAAAAGCACAATGATCAAGAGGAACACAAAAGCACAATGACCAAGAGGAACCAAAAACACAACAACTATGAGGAACATTGAAACCATAATGATCAAGAGGAGCACTTTGTGCCTATAGATTTTAAAAATTGCACAAATGTTTGGTGAACAAGATGACTTCACATCCATTACCATTTATTTCCGAGCCCTAAAGTAAATTAAATTTTAGCCATATGTTTAAAAGTGAACAATTATTTTGAAAAAATTGGTTGTTGTTTTTTTCATCCATCCCAAGATGAAAATATGTAGTTTGGTCCAATAATCAACATATGATTATTTGGTTTTAGGTGACAAAGTAAACTCTCATGGACTACCATGTGTACGAAGGATTTTTTTCTCATTTTTTACCACTTGAAGTTTAGAGGGGCATATCTTTTTCATGTTTCACCCATTTTGAACAATTAAAAGGGTTGTGGGTGTGCTTTCTAATCTCTTACACTTTTCTTTTAAACCTCGTGAAAAAGGAGGTGGACTAAATGAGAGGGAATTGACTGACACTCTAAGTGTTCAATTGGCAACCATTTTATTTTAAAACCCCATGGCCAAGGGAAAAACGTTTTAGATTAATCCAAGATTATTTAGTGTCAATTCTATATATATATATATAAATGTTACTAAAATTATGTTTAAGGGAAAATATTTTTATAAAAGTGGAGACATTGTCATTTTTAATGTATAAATAAATGAAAACAATTAAATTTATGCTTTTAATCATTTTTCAAGAAATATTCAAATTCATTTAAAGGTAAATATGAAGGTAAATTAATCTTTATATTTTACTTTTATGATCATTTAAATTTATTATTATTATGGTTAAAAAGGGGGAATTTGAATTTTGAAAGGGTATTCAAAAAATAGTTGTAAAAACAAATGTTATGGATGCCAACACAATGGAATTCATTCATATGAATGTTCATCCATGATTTATAATTAACTTATACCTAACTTTTAATTTAATTTCAATTCACTCTTAATTAATTCTTAGTTAACTTTTAGTTAGCTTCAAATTAACTTTTGGTTCATTTGTAGTTATCCCTTAGTTCACTTCCAATTCATTTTTAATTTATTCATAGTTAAATCATAATTCAGTTTTCTTTCATTTTCAATTATTGAATAAATGCAAGGTAAAATGGTTTACAACCTTAAGAATAAAAACATCATTCATATTCCATATTTGATAGATTTTGATTGGGTTAAGGACTAACCAAACATAAAACCTTTCAATTTTGATGTCATTTTTCAATGCATATTAAATGCATATCCTATTCGAGGCCCCTATTCTATGTTTCTTTGAAAAAAACTAGCTTAGGAAACCCCAATTTGAAATAGCTATGAATTTTATGAATTTGTAAAACTTTCATGTTATTTAAAAGTCCATAACACAAATTTTATAAATCATATGATGTTAATCTTTCAAACTTGTGTTCTCAAAAGAAAGATTCATCATATTCCAATTCTCCATATAACATATTATGAATATTTTAGTCGTTTCAAAGTCCATATATAAAAACTATTGCTAATCAACAAGTCCAAAACTTTTGATTTCCAAAGTCCATAACATTTTTACCTTCATGAGTTATGAAAAATAATTTATATATTCATTTTTATAATTAAGTTGACAATTTAAACCCAACTCTTTAAGATCAAATTGAAATATATGTGCATAGTAATGAAGCTTCTAATCACAACACCCTGCAAAATTTAACCATGTGACATAAAAAGTAAGCCACTTTACCTTGCATCTACCCTAATTGATAGTTAAATCTTAGTTCATTTTTAGTTATCAAATGGATGAACATGGGCCACACATGGGTGCACATGGGTGAACATGGACCATATGTGGGTTGGAATTTTTTTGAAAAACATATTTGAACTAAGTGCCCAATGGGTATAAATAAAGGTAAAATCTCACATTACATTTAATTTGTTCAACACCAATTTTGGGTACATTTTCTTATCACAACTTTATTCTGTTTTTATTTTTGTAATAAAATATTATTGAACTATTGTTTCGCACATGTGATGTGTTTTTTGTTTATCTTATTTCTTGATCTATATTTTAAATCAGGCTTGCCCTTGTTTTTCTTTTGGTTTAAGAAATCTTGTAAACTTGGTTATTTGCATGCCTATTACAACAAAGGTAAAATTAATGTGCCTTTTCATATCCTTTGTGCCATTAACCCAATGGATCATCTTCAAAGCTCAAAATGATAAAACATTCCAAAAACCTTTTGAAAGTTTTACAAAATATGATTTTTAAAAATAAACTCTATTGTGGAAAATCTTATTAGCCAACACAACTGTGAATTCAAATATCGTTCACCCCAAGTTGTTCATGTTTGGGATTTAAAAAGGCCAAATGGGACCCCATGCATTTCTTCATGAGATGAAAAGGTAAATGCATTTCCTCATGTGACATGAAGAGGCATTGATTAGTTGAAATGGTTAAATGGGAGGATGGTAGTAAAATCCCAATGGGAGTTAAATATGTAGGTTTGGAATATTTATGGGATGACTCATAATGGACACTTTGGTTCAAAGTGGTGAAATCAATAAGTTGGGTGCAATTGTGAGCCCCATTATTAGTCATTTAACTGCAATCCCCCTAATCCTTGGCAAAGTATAATCCTTGAGGAAACCTATTCCATTTTATTCCAAATAACATACAAAAAAATATAGGGTGCAATTTATTAAAAAAACCAAAAAAATCATTTCCAAAGGTGGTGTTAAAGCACTTTGTATGTCAACATGTGGAGCATTGGTCACATACCAACTAGTGGTAGCAACACATGTAGACCTACATAACACACATTTAAAACTTGTAAGCACCATTTCAAGTTTTGGGTCCATTTTTCCACGAATGTTTGGAAGATGACATGGTGCACAATTGTGCACATGATCCTTCCATACCATGTTATTTTGTCCTTTTAAAATCTAGACTCTTGAAGGTAACACCTCTCTACTTTTCAAGATGACATGTCCTACTTTAACATCCAATGTTGTAACTATTGTTTGTTGTGAATACACATAATTTCTTGAGGTATATTGTTGGATTTGTGGCTTATGGGTAAGTCTATAATATAATGAACCATTGCAAATGTAACCACTATTGAATAACGCACTTGTCAATTTTTAACTTCACTTAGGATTAAATTTTTTTCATGTAATCTACATAATGTGATGTAATATACATTCAAAAATGACATATAAAAATATGAGTCAATTATATCAACATTTGAAAGTGAAAAATGACTAATCAAAAACTTGTAACCAGTCCTAAGGTCTTAAGTAAGTCAGATAAGAATTATCAAAATTAATCTAGATTTGTTTGGAAATTTTTCATATTCATATATATTGAATAATTATTATAATTTACATGGTTTTAGCTCATCATTGGAATTGATATATAAATAAATTGTAAAATTCAAAAAAATAAAATTTATTATAAGAATATATTGTATAAATCAAATTTTTGATTAAACCATAAATTGTGTGCAATGGTTGCATGCCATTTCAATTTCCAATTTTAGATCTTTACCATTTTGAAAAGGACAAAGGAGTTGGGTTTGGTTCATTTTATCATGGATGTACCCTTATACCCTTTTCCATATATATTGGCATGCTGCAATGTGTTTCAATGTTGAACAATAACAAGGTTTTCAAAAGCCACAATTGGCATGATTTTTTCAAAGAAATGTGCCCTATGATCACATGTTCACATCTACACATTTGGGTCATCCAAGTCCAAAACTATCATTGCCTTTCTATGAATGGACGTAAGTAGGTTTGACTTTTGATTGATCAAATAGAATGAAATATGGTGATAAAGAAGCAAATGATGTTTGCTTACTAAACATGTAACCCATAGCCAACCATGACAACTAAAGGTCCCAATCCCCCAAATGTCCTTTCTAAAAACCATATTTAAAAAAACCTATTTTGATTATTTACACAACCCTTTCTACCAAACCATCTAACTTTGGGTGATCATGTGATGTGGTGCAATGGTCTATCAAAGCTTGTTCACACAATGCCTTAAAATCTCTTTAAAACTCCCTACTTTTATTTGTGAACATTTTAATTGATGCCCCAAATTAAATCAACATTCAATCCAAAAAAACATAAATAGGTCCTTCATTAGACTTGACAATGGCATTAATATAATCCATTTGGAAAAATGTTCCACCATCACCAACACATATGATTGTGTTACATAGGTAATGGCAATGGCTTTGCAAAGTCCATATTCCATTAGTAGCCCAATCCCATGAGAGTAAGAGGATGCAATTGTGGAATGGGGCCATTGAAAGAAGCATATACCATATCATGCATAATGCACCTTGTCATGAATTGTTAGACCTCCATGTGCATTTTTCGCCACCAATATTGACCTTTCAGTAAATTGTGGGTATGAGATACACCAAAATGCCTTAGCTTTTCATGAACATGCCACATTAATCCCAATTGTTGAAGTGGATTCAAAACTATCTTCATTCGACCATCTTCCCATGCTCAAAGTAAATGGTTACCTTCCTATTTGAACCTCTTAGCTTTATGTACGATCCAATCCTTCTCCTTGCCTATCACTCAAGTTAGCATATCCTCATTTTAGAAATCATCCAATAATGGAAAATCTTCATGGACATCCTTAAGTCTATTGAGGTCTATAATAGCCTTAGGATCCCTAAACAAGAACTGTTTTTTGTTAAGAGTAGTCATAGGAGCTTCCATTGCTATGATGGATAAGAAAGTTGAAGCATGCCATCTTGGTAGCATTTCCTCATCGATCCCTCCATGCCACCTAGCTTAGTATCATCATGCTAACTTGCAAATGGGTTCTGACTTAACCCATCTACATTTTGATTTACAATCCTAGCATAATGCACCACTTGGAACTCATATGGGCTCTTACAACATGAGTGCCCATCATGCAATTGCAAATTAGTTTGTTGGATTCCATCAACCATTTCAATGGTTGATGATTTGTGATAAGGGTGAAAGGGTTCCTATACAAATGGCACATAAAATGAACTATCACCCATCCTACAACAAGGCATTCCATTTCATAAAAATTGTACTTGGATTCAACATTGTTGTTGGAGTAGTTGGCATATGCGACTACACATTTTCTTCCTTGATCACCCACGTGGATAAATATTGTTCCTAAACACAACATGTTCCAATTTATATGCAATTGAAATGGCCTTCCCTTAATGGGTCCCTTCAAGATTATTGTAGATGTCAACCATGTTTTAAACTCTTGAAAGACATGCTTTTGTTCATTCTCCCATTATCACATTTGTTCCACTTTTGTCAACTTGGTGAAAGGCTTGGCAATGACACTAAATCCCTTCACAAAACTTCTAAAGTAATTTTCCATTGCCATGAAAGCTTGGACTTAGCTAATGTATTTGTGGGATGTGGGATATGTGCAATAGCATCCACCTTTGTTTGTTGAACCCCTAACTTTCCAAGATAGATCATGTGGCTTAGATATTCAATTTGGTTATAAAAGAACATGCACTTCCCCATATGTAACTTCAATTCATGGGTTCACAACTGTTAAGATACCTTTTATAAATGTTTTTCATGTTTTTGCATCATAGCACTTAAGATGATGATGTCATTTATGTAACATCAAGTGTAATCCAACCTTGTTAAAATCCTATCCACAATTCTTTGGAACTCCACAAAGGCATTTTTCAATTGAAATGGCAAGAATTGCCATTGATTTCCATGCTCATTAATTCCCATAACACAATATTTTGTTTGTCCACCTCCTTGATATGTAATTAGTGGTATTTAGACTTAAAGTCCCATGTGTTAAACACCTTAGCATGACCAATGGCATCAAAGTTCTCCTCTAATGTTGGCATGACATATCTATTGGACTTAGTTTATCGATACACAAGCTAATAATCCCCACATATCTACCTTTTTGTCCAGTAGCTAGACATGTTTTTCTTGGTAGGCATCATGATAGTTGAAGTATATTTTATTGCTTATAGTTTACCAATTTAACTTCCAACAATTCTTGGGTCCTTGATTGAATCAAATACATCTACATGTCATTATATCTATAAGGCTTTTAAAATATGGATGTATCACTAATTATGATGCACTCCCAAGTCCCTTGTTGAACCCACTCGAGGGTCCAACTATGTAGACTTGCAGAAAATTGGGATTTGAGGGGCGCTCCCAACTTCTAGCATTAAAAGGGGGTAGAGGGGCGTGCTAGAAGTCCCAAAATTAGACTAAGAAGATGGACTAGAAGATCAAGATTGAATCTGCATCCAAAAACCAACCATAAGAAGGTTAGTTAGCATTCGGGAACACCCTTGGGTGTAGGGACATGTCGCAACCCCACTTTGGCCAAGTGTGGGGGTGAAGCCCAACACTTGGAAAAGTTGGAGGTTGGGAGTCTTCCGGGACTCCCGAATGTTCAGAGCTCAACA
>Ga0116227_10002430_pt1 | contig 42382 bp, 26 predicted proteins | sample S1TSphgellanicum_FD_89693 | JGI IMG/M metagenome (GOLD analysis project Ga0116227, IMG submission 89693) | Host-associated microbial communities from peat moss isolated from Minnesota, USA - S1T2_Fb - Sphagnum magellanicum MG | ecosystem: Host-associated > Plants > Peat moss > Unclassified... | reverse complement strand
CTTAATTGGGACGGACAATAGCTAAAAGAAAAAAAAGGTAGTCTTGGTCAATACAAAAAAAAAAAAAAATTGATTCTGGGTTGTCCAAGGCCTAAATATTTTTTTTCTGGTCTACCAAATCTTTTGCCTCAAAAAATTTAGACTGCCCCTGATTTCTTTTTTATCTGGAGTCAGTTACATCTGCGGAAGTTACATCTGGGGAAGCTCCTCAAAAAATCAGACTGCCCCTGATTTCTTTTTTATCTAGAGTCAGTTACATCTGGGGAAGTTACATCTGGGGAAGCTCCTCAAAAAATCAGACTGCCCCTGATTTCTTTTTTCTTTGGAGTCAGTTACATCTGGGGAAGTTATGACTGAAAAAAGTTTTCAGGCACTGCTCGGACAAACAGCCAAACACCACTGTTGCTTTAATATATAAGATTATTATTATTATTGAAAGAAGCCACATAAATTGACCCATCACAATTTGGTTTGGAACATTAAAGTAGTCTTCAATAGAGGTGCCCTTTTGGCCCCCTCTCCCCAAAATAAAGGCATAGTCATGCTTTGTGTTACATCTCATTACGAGTTATATACATGAAAGTTGAATTGTGTCCAAACAATATGGGATAAAAACTGACATGCTATTTGGGAACATCTTGGGGAACTTGGGGTATCTATTCTTATGGTCTTTTTTTTGCCCATTCTCAGTGTCTTCTTCTTTCCAAAGTTTGTTAATAAAAGAAATTTATTGCATTTGGGTGTGAGACTAAAGTTGATGAAAGACTCTAAGTATGGAAAGAGATGAAGCTCTGTTCTCAAGTTTTACTACTCAAACAAACCATGAAAATTACCCCCCTGCGGCCTGCAGGCTAAAGAGAAAGGTATCTCACTTGCTATGTACTGTATTATTACCCACAAAATTGCCCGTGCTATTACCGTACTCAAATAAGTCAGGAAATTATTATTACCTCTGCAGTTTGCCAGGCTCTAGAGAAGGTATATTACGACTTTGCAAGAGCCCTCCCAGACATAATTTAATTTACCGTTGCACTTCACATGATTAATTAGGAGACGTTATTGCTACTCAAACAAAGAAAGCTCAGATATGTTTGTTATTTACATCTAGATCATATTGTAATAATATACTCTTACAAGCTGGGAAGGAGATACTTCTTGTAAACTCTAGTGACTTGGTGGATGTTTGAATAAACCATTTTATTGCACCAGTTGGCCCATGCCATGCAACAACATGGTGATAAATTTAATCAATTCGAGACATGGTTTGCTCAGAGCCATGGAGAGGTGGAAACATGCAGCATTTTCTAAAGCCTCAAATGGAAAGTTGATATGCCATGGATGATAGGGTAAATAAAGAATTGGTAATGCCTTACATACTCATGAAGCACCTGGAGAAAATTCCTAGTCTATTTGGAGGGCACCTTTTATCCATCCATATCACACCTGAACAGTGAGGGGGATATTATACCTACTCCTTAAGTTGTAGGGGAAGTTTGGGTATGAATGCATTCTCCTGAGGGAGGGGCACCTGAGGGCGTGAGCCTGAGGGTGTGTTCCCAAACCTCAGGAGAATGCACGAGTACTGAAACCTCCCCTTATTATGTAAACAACTCTCTTTTTATTTCCTTGCTTGTTTCCCATTTCACAAAAAAAATAAATTACATAGGAACATGGGAATGTGGGAACATAAAAAATTGGGGGAGATCCCAATGGCGTAACGCTCTAGGTCTTCTGCTGGGGCAGATCCCTCAAAATACACATAGAAATAAAAGGGAATTGTTTACGATTGGGCAGAATCTTAGATCTTACACCTATACCTATAAGTAGGTGGAAAGTATGCCTATACCTATGCATGTAAGCAAGCATAAGATCCCTTCCAAGCTTCAAGAGTAGACATAAGAACCCTTCCACTCCTATGCCTCATGATGCCCCCACCACCCTAGGGCTTTGACCTTACACTTGAATGCAAGGGAGAGATCACTACAAATCAAGTCATAAGTGTAGGGTAGTTACACCCTAGGGTTGGGGCATTCTGAAAACAACAGGCCCCCAAGGCTGGAGGCCAAGGGCCCATTACTTCGAAACACAAGATCACTAAGTTGGTGACCATCTTAGCAAAGACCCTTAATCACTAAGCTTGTGTTATTGTAACCAGGTCCAACAAGACCCCCTCCTCAATGACTAAGCTTAAGTTGGGAAACTGTGAGGAACAACTTAATTATACACACTTTCAAGGACAAACAGATCACCAGGGTTCATTCCTACCAATTTCTCTCCTAAAAACAAGTAGAGAAACTCATGAAAAAAAAGGGTTAAATGGGTGATCAACTTTTGAGCACAATTTGTGTTTTTTTCCTCCGATCGAGTGAGTGCTAAGTGCTTTGCTTAGTGCAGGTCCTCTGTACAACACAGCTAAGTACTCCATGAAGCTAGTAGTAAAGTACTCTTCACAAGTGTGTTTGTAAGGCACATCTGACCCCACTTCTTAATTTCATGTTACAATGAGTGATAGAATCATACACACCTTCTTTTTTTTTTCTGGTGGACACTTCCAGTAACACAGAGTGTGCCAGTATGCTGCATGGAACGTCCCTACCGTTGTTCTAAAGGTGCAACACTTATTACTTACTAACTTACCAGTAACGTACCAGCAATCGGGCATCAGCTGCAAGTGGGCGGGCATCAACAAAAAGTGAAATGCCAGCCTCCCTCTTCACAGCCGCAGAGGCGGGTGGGTATTTCAACTTTTCACAATGCCCACATTTTACTTTTTTTATAAATTTGTTACTGTGATACCCGGATGGTACCCGTCTTGTATTACAGTATAAAAAGAAAAATGGTGCACTGATTTTTTAAGCTGTGTAACGGCCTGGGCTGCAGGCATTACCAGAGTAAGGCCCACCTCAGGTCTGCCTCGCCTCGAATGAGCCCTTATTCCAGTAATGCCTGCGACCTCAGGCGTTACCGGACTGAACTTTTTTGGCTTGCCCCACCAGGCTAACCCAAAATTCCTCACAGGCACCTACCTATCTACCTACCTCACTGGGCACAATGGGCTGTACACCCAGCATGTTCAATAAATACATGAGTGAGTAAGTGTACCAAGGTTGTCAATCCTTTTGGTTTTTGTCTCTGTTTCTGAACTGATTACATTTGCAGTCTTCCCCTGCAGAAGAAGTGCACTGGAAGAAGGGTTGGGCTGGCTCACAGGGCAACTCTGTTGAAGTGGTGGTGGTGGTGGTGGTGATCTACTTCAGCCTGCATCCATAGCAGGCAGCTCTCTCCCCCCCCGCCCTGTGTAGAGTTGTAGTTGATCAACAAGTTCTCTTCCATTCTAAAGCTGTTAACAATGTAATTATCCACAGAGCTGTAAAGCTTCTTAAAGGACATGCAGATTATCAAAGCCTTCTCACATGTTGACTTTTGCTGTATCTCTTTCCATCCATCTTACTTACTTTTGGCTGGCCATAGTGAACCAGCAGCACCTACCAGCACACCCCAAGGATGAATGGTAAGTGGTCAGGAAACAGTTTTCTGTTGGGTTCCAGTTCTCTGCCTAACCATGGTGGTTACCTCAGTTGCTTTTTTTAAAATTCTACCTGCCTACTAACAACCCACAAGCTTGTGTTGTTAGTGGCTAGGTAGTAAAAAAGCCTTTATCTATGTATAAATCATCTACTAATTATCTATTTTCCTACCTATCTACCTATATATGAGACCTATTTTCTTACAGAATTGGTTCTCAAGGTGAAACCAAATATTAACTCAGTTGAGGTTCATCCAGAACTGAGTAATAATGGGCATCCGGTGGATGCTGCACTGGTGCTTGTTGGTTCACTGTGGCCCTTTTGGCCGGGCATGACAAATGATTTTGCACAAACATCATGAACAGGGCTTTTCCCCAATTTTGTGACATAACAAAATGTAATGAACTTTTCCCCCAAAATTACTCAAATTCATCCTAGAAAAACAAATTAGTCTAATGCTTTCCCCAAAAATATTTCCAATGAAAAATTGTAAGAAAAATCACTGATCATGAAGCCAACAATAATACATATTCAGAACTAAAACCTAGAGCTCAGAGCTTTGCTGTGGCAAAGATCAAATAATTCAGTGTTGGCCAGATTGGGATTCTTTTGGGTTCTAATCAAATTTGGTCTGGTTCTAATCCCCGCAACCAGATTGCAGGTTTCCAATTTCTTGCTAGAACTGGAACCGGGATGAATCCCTAGGACCAGCTCCATGCAAGAACAGGATCTTGAAGCAGACTGTGAGACCAGCCACCTACAGGAATTCAAATGTGAACCAGAACATGGCTTCAGTATCTCTTTACAAATGTTCTGCACACAAGTAGTACTTTTTTTGAAAAGGTCGAAGCCGAGTTGTAATTTTGAGTGTGGTGGCCATATTTGATTTGGTCGTGGTACTATACATAGTCTCTGTACTGGGGTTGAACATCATAGTGTAAGTGGAACTGGACCCAGTGTTCGAAACGAAATCAGGCTTGAAGCTTCTTTACAAAATGGTGGAACAAAAGTTTTAGGATATGAACAACCATGATGAGATAGATCCTCTTGCCACTACAATCAGCTGAGAAGCCGAAACCTACATGTTGGAGGTTATCAGCTCAGCTTTGTCTCTTCAGTGCCAGTGGATTCAAGCTCTTAGCAACCCCCTCAGCTTACTTGTCCTTGGAGGGCATTCCGTCTTTTGAAATCATTCATTAGTGAAATCTCTGCAAGTAAGATCGATAGTTCCTGCCTCACCAACAGCAACTAGCAACCTCCAAGAAAGGGCAGACTACAAATATGTTTCAATTTTAATAGATGGGTGTTTTTAACAATTGTGTCTTAGGGTTGGAAACTTAATTACTTACATATCTTAGGTTGAAGACATAATCAATCCTTAACACCAAAATGTCCTCATAGGTGCAATGGTTCCCAAGATCATTATAAATTTGATTAACATTTCTTAGGAGAACAAGAGATCTGAACTAGAGAAGTAAATTCCGATATCCATGTTGATGATAAAGTTATCCACAAAGTTGGGCAAACACAACACTAGGAGCCCGTGTTTGCCCAATTCAAAGGATGAGATTGCAAAGATGGCACCTAAAAAATACACATGGGGCCCAAAACACAAATTTCATCCTCAACTTGACATGAGTTCATGCCAAGTTTCTCACCCATATGCCAATTAATGAAGCTCGTATCTTGCAAGAGCTCCCTAGCTTTGTTGTTCACATATGCTCTAAAAAGAAACTCTCTCCAACTTCTTTCAATTTCTTTTGAACTAGTTACATTCATGCTCTCCAACAAAAGCCAACATAGTTGCAAAGGTTTAAGAGGATTGAGGTGTAAAGGAGAAAAAAGATATAATTGTAGAAGAGGTGTCACAACTCTAGCCTTAGGTTCACAACCAAAGCAAGGGTTGACAAAGGTGCAGGTCAAGAGTGAAGCCTCGGAATCACATTTCATGCTCCCGAGAGTGTAAGAAAGTGTGAGGGAATGAACCCTCACACTTCCAAATGAGCTCCCACTTTAAAAGTTAAAGTCCTAATGAATTCTCAAATTTTCAAAGGGCAATTGCAGGGGTCAAAATTCATTGGATTGAAAAGTTTCTTATATCGTTGGAAATCTCTTGGAACTAAAATATCTAAAATGGGCTCACATGACCCATTTTGGTGCTTAAAACATAAGTTATGGCCAAAAGAAGGGTCAGGAATCAAATTATCAATTTGACTCCTAACCACTAAAAGTTAGGAATCGTCCTGATTTCATTGTGTGCAAGTGGCGTGCCACATACCGTTGGAAAGCTCTTGACGAAGGCTATAATTTTTCTTTAAATCTCACCTCAATTGGAGGTTTGCACACAAACTTATAAGCTTCCAAAGTTGCAAAAGTCCCAATTTCGTGAATTTCAGGACTCCAACATGGGAGTTTCAGGACAAAATGACATTTGGGTGCTGGCCCCGTGGCCAGGCACAATGAATACTATAAGGGGGAAGGTGGTGGCTTCCCCCAAGTTTGGGCCGTGGTGAGTCTTGTGAGTCCATGTTTGCCCATGGCTCATCCGTGCACCAAAAATGTTCCAACTACGCACTAACCAACTTGTTGTGTGGTTTGTGCAGGTCCATGTGAGTAATTGAATTGCTTGTCATTTTTCCTATTCCCCATCTCGAAGCTTTAACACACCCCTTTACCCCAAAAGTGTTGCGAGTCAAGGAACATGCCCAACTCCTTATCTTGTCGCTATTTTCACCTTAGACTCACATTTGAGTCTATCATATAACGTAACATATTGTTGGGTGAAAAAGAATTTTTTTAATGTTTTTTTTGTAATTTACAAATGGAATATTTCAAATGCACAAACCAAAAAGTATTTTAGGATAAATAATCACTTAAATCCTCACCCATGGATCACCTCTAGTAAATTGATCTATGAATGTACCTAGTGATGGTGAACAAATGATGACCAAGGTGGAGATCTTATAGAGTCAATCCAAGAACATGGCAACAATGGTGTCCCATTTGCTTCCACCTCTTAAATCCTTTTTCTTTTGTGAAAAAAATGAAAATCAACAACTTGAGAGAAGGTATAAATTTAGGTGTTATTTCAAAAGAATTTAAATCAAAAGTTAAAATAGTTTTGGACCTTCAACTAAAAGTCCCCCTATAAGTTTTGTGCAATTAGGTTAAGGTTTTGGTCCCTAATGACCTTTAATGTGAGGTCCATACACCTCTTGTGTAAGATGTTAGCGAAGAAAGTTGTGGCTGGGAATATTTTTGGTTTGATAAACTTCTTCATGAAATGTTTCCATTTTCTCTTTAGCCCACTAATCCCCCACTATGTTTGCATTTTGAAACTTGCATGCATTATTGTGAATGATCACATTGCATTTGGGGCAAGTTTCATCATCCTATTTTACACATTACAAATTGTTTTTTGCCCATGTACCCTAGATCTCTTAATAAATATTCAAAATAATCATCTCCACATGTGAAATATTAATTTTAATATTTGTAGACATTTAAGTGGTTCAAGATGTTCACATCATGATAGGACTTGAAATAATTGATGTTTATGTATATGAGCAAACCATGATGATTTGGGATGACTGTGTTGTTGCAAGGATTATTTACCATGGGAGAAATTAAAGTTAAAAGATGTTATTTTGCAACTTGGTCCAATGGGTGTCAATAGTTTACCCATTGAAGGAGGATTCATTAGTCAAAATTCGTTTCTTGCACAAGAATGTGAAATGGTGGATGGGTTGGCCAAAAGAAATTGCAAATAATAAAATAAAAGTTCCTTTGTGGATGGAGAAAGGACAAAAGACAAATTTGAACAAAGCACAAGAACAAGCGGTCATGGTGCCATCATCATCTAAGATTATACTTGTTTTGAGTGGTCCAAATTGGCAAGGTGGACATGGCAAAATTTGCAGAATGTAAATTAAGAACTTCAACTAGGTTTTTTGTACATTGAGTTTGTTGGAAAAAAGTTGAAACCAAAATATAAATATTAAGTGTGATGCCAACTTTCTATGGAAGCGTTGGTTTGTTCCATCGATCATTCAAGTGTTAAAAAAAATTATGCCATCCATGTAGAAACCTTTGAAACATACCAATTGTGATGGAACATAAGCATGTTCACTTTACAATATTCAAAACCAATCCATCAATATCGAAAACTTTTGCAAGGGGGAGGGCTTGATTTTGAATCTCACCAACATTTCCTAACATTTAAATGAACACAAGTGAAATTGGCTTAGGTATAATTCATTGTGAATGTTAAAATGGGACCTCTTTATAATTGCACTCCACCAAAAAAATGTTATTGTTGGTCAACATAATGTTTAGGGTTTAATGACATTATCAATAATCATACCCTAAGTAATAGTAAATTGCATGTGCATTTTTATTATGTAACAAACACTTGGGAATTTCACTAAAATCTTAACTCATGCTTTGATTTAGTGTTTTTTTCTCCAATTTTGATGGTTATTTTAGTAAAAAATTGTGTTGTGTTTATGTAATATTATTTTTTCCATTTTAGCCAAGGTCTCATCTGTGAACCCAATATGCCTTGCAACTCTTGCAACAAGGTACCTAAAACAATTTTTTTAAGGTGCCAACTAATGGATTTCACCATAGATGCATCATTAATGTAAAATGCATAATCACAAAATCAATTTTGACCAATTTTATATGAAGGTGTCATGCATGGTCACATGCACATTATATGTTTCATATATAATATGAAGTTCAAGAAATGTTGTTCATGCATCAAATTGAACATTTTTGACATAACTATAGTCTCTTTTGTTATGTTCAAATGCCAATTTAGGTTTCATCTTCAAACCTAACCTTAAACCTTCACCCAAAAAGTTATACCCTAAACCTTAACCCTAACTATTAAACATACCCCAAAAGGCTAAAACATAAACCTTGTGTGAAGAAATTATAATTTAAAAAAATAAAATCAGACCTTATCTTAAAATAGACCTTAAAATAACAAAACCCTAATCCTTAAATGAAAATTTGAAGCCAAAACAAGAAAATCAAACTTTAAACCCTACTTTAACCCTAAAACAAACCCTAGACAAAACCCTAAACCTTAGGTGTTCAAAAATTAAAACCAAAATAGAAAAACTCAGACCTTAAAGCTTAACCTTAACGCAAACCCTAAAATTACTAAACCTCTAAACCTTAAACCTTAGATAAAAAAATTTAAGTTAAAATTTAAAAACCATATTTAAACCCTAACTTTAAAGATGAAATACAAGGTTCACCTATAGATCATGCATGGGTTATGATTGTGGGGACCAATTAAGATACCAATTCACCAAACTCCACCAATGTAAAGTTGGTCAAAGTTTTGAAAAAAATGCAGTGTGTTTCATAATGTAGCCAAAACATTTTGAACATCAATCATTGGGTCCACTAATTACTTCATCCCCTTCCATTTCATGTGAATTGAAAAAATCATGAAAGTTATAAACAATTGGCATGTGATGAAAAATCATGATGTTTTTTGGGTCCATATCATGCAATATCTTTTCATCACTTGAAGTAATGAACACTGTTAGAAACAAAGGCATGGCTTTTAGTTGAGGAAGACATCTTTTGGTTTCAAATGAAAATGAAAATAGAAAGTGTTTGGGAGAAGTTCCTTCTTATATAACCTTCATGAAAATCTTAATCTACATCTTATGCTTTTACACTCTAGTTGGCCTACACCTAAACCCACTCCTTTGGGGCTAATATTTTATTTCATGGTTTTACATACACATAAATCAAAACCTTAAAACTACATTTATAAGCATAATTCATCACTAACTTCAATCCATGTTACACACTTCAAATTTTATTTTGAAAATGTGATTCATAACGTTAATTCATAAGTTCAAAAACGCTTTCAATATTTTAAAATTGATTTTTAATCTACAAATCCAAACCTTAAGACCCAAACAACAAAACTAAAACTCCAAACCCTAAAACTTAAAATTTCAAATGTTAAACCTTTAAAATACCAAACAAAAACTTTAAAACAAGTTTTTAAAAAAAACCCAAAACCCGTAACTTATAGTATATATATCTTATACCCATAAAGCCCTAAGACCCTATATATGACTATAAAATCATAGATTCGACGCCTTAAAACTATCAAGGAAAACACATGAAGGTAAAGCATGTTTTATGTTTGCCTACCATTTTGCTATGCCTATTGTCTTGCAACCATGTTGCAAACTTGAAAAAAAAACTAAAATGCTTCATATAGTTATTACTTATTGTGTACAAACATTCTATAATTGTTACCTACTATTTGTAGCACATGTAAACCCTTTGTAGTTGTTATTTACCATTTACAACAACTCCCCCTTGCAAACCTTAAATTCAATGGCTACTTCTTTGTTGTTGCTTTATAGTGACAATTACCATCCTATAGTAGGATGCATTTTCTACTCCAAGACTAGAATAGAAAGTAGGTAATATTTTAACTTTATAGAAGAAAAGAAGAACTAATACATAAGAGTAATAAAACTTTATATAAACTTAATATGAGTTACTTTCCCTTCCTTTATCACACTCTAAATAAAATCCATACAATCTTCAACAATTTTTCATTACATAAAGACAAGTATAATTTTTCTCCCATGTTTTTCTCCTTTTTTCACACAAAAGTGTCACTCACAAGCATCCTCTTAGTGTTCTAATGTCTAATGCTTCATGAATAATGAAAACTAATGATCTAATCTTCTAATGAAATCCTTCACTCCTCCCAAAAAATAAATAAGGAACCCAAGAAGGATGTTCACCACACAAAAATTGATTCCTTATTCTCACGATTTCCTTATTTCAATCTTTTACACACATCCTAGTTAAGGGAAATCCATCTATCCTTTATCCACTTGGACTAATTAACCTAGATGATTTCATTCCCTAATAAATAAAATATGGTAAGTAGGATACTTATCACTAATAATTAAATAATTACTAAGATGCCCTTCTAAATAAACTAAAATATTAAGTTTAATAACAAATATTACTTCTATTAAAATTCTTCCTTGTATTAACTTCTAATTATTTTACCCCATGAAAGTAATTCATTATACTAATAGTACCACTGTTAGAAAACACTTTCATTCTAGAATTTTGATGAAATTGTTTTTCCATTTGATGATAACTCTCATCCAATAACAGTACTATTGTCTCCTAACATCCATGGTGTTTAGCCAACATAGAACAATTTTTGACCCTTAATAATAACTCCATAGCCTTAGGCCTCCATAACCCTATATATAGCCCCATGACCCCATGCACGCATAGTTTTATATTACCTCGTAGCCCTTATAACCTCATAACCTATAGCCTACAAGCTTTATGACCTATAAAACATAGAGTAAAGTTGGGCAGTCCATAGATGAAAAAAAATTTGTTTTGGTACTCCCTTGGGAGGATCCCAGGCTGGGTTTGAGAAATCAATGCCTTCTTAATCCATGAGGACAAAAACAAAGAGTTGATATGGGCAATGAGAGGGCACCATTTTATGGATAACTCTAACATGTTGGGAATCTATCTATGAAGGAAGGTTGTTTGTTTGTTTTGTTTTGTACCGATGAGATCCACTGAACCAGGATGCTTCAGATCACATTCTTGGTCTCTTTGGAAAGCTCTTGAGGAGAAGGGGTGCATTGGCTTGGTTTCATGGCATTCCGACTTGTGGTGTAGAAGTTGTTGGATATTGAATGATTTCTTCACTGAATTAAATTAAATCGTAGCTGAAAACTTCAGAGGGATTGGAGTGTGCGTTTGATGTTGTTGGAAAGATCTTGATGAGCAGGATTCAATGGAATTTATTTGGTAAGATTTGGATTCAGAATGTGGGAGATATTGATTGTTAAATGATTTCTGCCACTGAAAATTCAAATAAATTTCAAAAAACCAGGTTTTGAAAGGAAAAATCAGTTGAGGATGTGGATGAGTACACACTTGGGCCAATGGCACAGGCCACACATTAATCTATCCATGAAGCAAGGTAGTATGTTTGTTTTGTTTTGTTTGTATTGAGGAGATCCACTGAACTGGGATGCTTCAGATCATGTTCTCGATCTTTTTGAAAGGCTCTTGAGGAGGAGGGGTGCATTGGCTTGGTTTCATGGCATTTGGACTTGTACTGTAAAAGTTCTTGAGTATTGAATGATTTTTTCACTGAAAATTAAATTAAATCATAGCTGAAAATTTCAGAGGAATTGGAATGTGCCTTTGATGTTGTTGGAAAGATCTTGATGAGCAGGATTTAATGGAATTTATTCGGTAATATTTGAATTCAGAATGTGGGAGATATTGTTTTTTGAGTGATTTCTGCTGCTGAAAATTCCAATAAACTCCAAAAAACCAGGTTTTGGAAGGAAAAATCAGTTGAGGACGTGGTTAACACTTGAGCCAATGGCACAGGCCACACTAGTTATAATGAACATAAACAAGTGATATGTAAGGTAATGCCCTCAGGTTGGGGGGAGTTCCTGAAATAACAGGCCTATGAGGCCAGAGGGCTCCTTATTTCCAGAGCAAACTGGTCTGAGGGCCTTGTGAAGCATAAAAATCAACAATTTTTTTACTTAAATTTTTTTTAAAACCATGATACCCAATGGTTACTCAGCTGGTACCTACTAGGAATCGTGAGAAAAAATGAAAAATCCAACTCTAGCATTTCTAAAAGTGAAGTGTTCCATTTGTCTATGGGTGTTTCACTTTTTCATATACCTGCTTGCAGATTTCATCAAATAAGGGGTGCCTTCAACTACACTAGTGAAAATCAAGGAGGTTTTTTCGAGAATGAGATTTTAATTGACTTCGGTTCAACATAAGATACCCTGATTCCTGAAGTTAGTTTTTTCAAAAAGCTTGCAATAATAATACAACCCTTAGAACTTAGAACCCAACTGACAGTTAAAAGAGTCAAAATGGCAGAAATGCATGAAAGTTGGAAACATGTTGTGTTTGGTGTTTTCCTCCGATTTATTCACAACTTACAATGCATTGACTAAAATTGCCATACTTATTAGTAAGCACCTCTGCAAGAATGAGAGAATTCAGAAAGGTTGTGGAGTACAATAAACAATAATGAAAAAATTGTACATAATTGCTCAATGTTCTTCAACACATGAGGGAAATCCATTTTGTTGATTTCAGAAAGATTTTGTAAGACATTGAAAATTGAGAGAGAGAGAGAGAGAGAGAGAGAGAGAGAAGAGATCCAGAAAGGAAGCTAACTTATTACACAGCCATGTGCACGCACAGAATGTTGCCCCGCACTTCATCAAATTTAACCAACAGAGAGATGAGACAAATCAGCCTCTCTGCATGTAAAATTACTGTCCTTCTGAACCAGTGTTGTTATGCTTTTGTAAATAGGTTTGCTTTTGTCCTCATGCTCATTACACTCCTTTGCTCATCCTGTCTGTTTGAGTCCATCTATGAATGGGGTTAAAGGGGTGTGGTCAGTTCAGGCTTCTTTTGTCCCATCACACTACCACTCTACTCTCTCTCTCCCCTCCCCCCGTTGAGCATTCTTTCACCAGTTGGCAAATACTCAGACAAGTGGTAGCTAGTCACAAGCTTCTTGGCAAACCTGTTCAAAAGATGTCAGAACTCCACCGTGAAAAACAGTTGAACAAACTAGACTTTGTTTTGGCCAGAGTGAAACCAGCACCCCCCCCCTCCCCACCTGTACACTAACCAGGATGGATGATGGTACATGGACAGAGAAACACTTTTTTCAGTTGTACTCCTGTCCTATAGCTAACCATGGTGGTTAGCTATGTTCTACCCATCCTCATTTATCATCTACTGGCCTAGTAACCACCAAATGCCCCCCTACATAATGAACCCTGAATTTTTGTTATCGTATTTTGAGGATGAGTATTGAATGAAATTTGGCACTGGGCCTTCTGCTGCTTCATGAGATATAATGGGTTTCCAATGGATGGTGCACTGGTGAGAGTGCTTAGTCACATAATCCCTTTCCTGGAGACTTGACCGGAGTTAAAGTTGGAACTGGACAAAATGCTGTATAACTTATGTACAACTTGTGTTATAACATGTGGCTTGGAAGTTGGATCCCATTCAAGTGCTACAATACAACTACTCTCATAATTGATGGTGGGTGGGTAAACAGAGGATATATTTGTACTAAATCTATTGGATGAAGAAATGCATACTTAACCGTCCCCAATATGGTTTTTTTTTTATTCTTGTTTTCCCCAAATTTTTTTTTAAAAAAAAGTTGAGAGGAAAAAAAACTCCATTCCCCAATGTTGATTGTCTGTTTGGGTTGTGGAAAAACCCTCTTTTGGACACCCAAAAGATTCCACTCCTTGTCTTATATGCTCTGCACAGATGATGCACTTACTCAACAATTTTTCAATGGCTTTTTGATGGACATGGGAATGGAAGGAAATAAACCCATAAAGGATGAATAGGAATGATTATCAAAGGGTTAAGACAAACTTCCAAGCCAACAGCAGTTGCTACTGCCAAGCTATATTGGTTGAAGTTTATCAACACCAATAACCACACATTTGATGGTGGGTTGTCAGTTAGCTGCCAGCCCCTGGAACAGCCCATTGTTGTCATACTATGCCATTAAGGACATGACTACTACTTACTTCTCATATTGGTTATTGTTTATTGGTGTTGTGCAACTTTGTTTGTTTGTTTGTTTGTTTATTTGTTTTGTCTTTTTTTTTGGGGTGGGAAGAAATGGAGAGAAATCCTTGTCTTGCAAGTTTGGAGTAGGTCCTTTGCTGATTGGCACTATTATATCACCATGTCATTAGCACATAAGTAAAGGGGGTTTTGGTGTCCTATTCAATGGAGCAGTAGTAGTGGGATTGGCTACCTCTAGTTGTCTTCAACTGTTTGGGGATCCTTCACCCATTATCACTTTGGAAATCTTGTATGTTGTATGCAGGATGATTGCTCATTGAGAGTTTGTAGCTAGTCATTAACCCTAGATTCTTCTTCTTCTCCACATTCTCTTGCTCCTTTTTTTTTTCTTTTTTTTTTGTCTCTCCATTTTTCTTGGAATAATGCTTTGCAGGTTCACATACATCAGCATATTCAAACAGATATGTATTACCCTTTTAGGTTTTTTTTTTTCCTTAGGTGGAGTACCCAGTCATCTAGTGGTATCCTGGTTTTAGGGTTTGATGTAAATCAATGGTGGGGAATGCTCTTGTTATGTGAATCAAGGGTGGAGAACACCAGTTATGTTTTGGAATAGGCCCTGGTAGAAGGAACCCATTACCACCCTGCAAATGAATGGCACCCTATTGGGTGTGACATACTCCTAGATGGAATGAGCCCTAATGGGCCCTAAGTGGCTCCTTGTGATACCTAATCACTCATTGACACCAACTTTAGAAGAGATGATAATTACTCTGATCTCATAAGGGAAATAATACAAATGTTTGGGGGTTCTCAATTGCCATATTTTTAATAATAATAATAATAGTCACAACTTTATATTACATGGGGCAATGGTTGCATTGTCCTGTTCTGTTTTTTAACTCTAGGAGAGTCTTCCCTTTTATTGCCTTTCGGTGGGATTTCTGCACTAGTGATAACCAGGCTGACATGTTCTTGTTTGTGGTTGGCTTGAGAAAAAAAGTCCCTACTCAATTGCCTCCTCCTCAACTCTCTAAGTGCCAAGTGGTCAATAAGAGATCCCTAGCCAAAGATTTCTTAGGCTTACATCTCTAATAGGTGTAAGATCCTTGTATTCTTAACGTGTAAGCATAAGAACTCTCCACCTTTTATTATGCCTTGCAATCTCTGTATATGTTTAGGTTCATGATATTGTTCACCTCTTGCTTCACAATGAGAAAAGCTTACAGGTGAGGGAGGTTTTAAATAATTTAATTTTGTTTTTGGGTTTAGCATTTAGGGTTTAAATTGTTTCATTGGCTCATCTTAAATGACATTTGATATTTGGTTTGTGAACAAAACAAATACACTTACTTACGTAATATGCACACTTGAAATTAAAGGCAAAACACTTGGATTCAACTACTACCTCATTCTACTCCCCTCATAGACTAACACAAACTATAGCATATGCTTATATAAGTTATGTTATATAACTTACACATAAACCTTGGGCTTTACCTTACACATAGAGACTTGGGAATTTATTTTCCCTTACAAATGTAGGCACCCTAAACTATAATATTGGGACCTTACAAGGTTTTCCCTATAAGCCAACCTTACACCAGATTTCCATGTAAGATAACTCCATGGCCTTTTTTAAAATTTAACAGGGAATTGTAAATTTTCAAACCCAATTTGATCTACAAGAGAAAGATGTAGTGGAAGTTCCCTTACCTTAGGACTTCCTAAGCTTAAGGTGATTGTTATGTGTTAATGAATAGAATATTAAACACTATTGTAAATATCACATTAACATTGAGGTTAATTTGACATTCAATTAATTTAGCTTTCATTGGTCAAGTTTATAACACTTAAATGAAGCATTTAGTTTAAACCAATCACAAATGTTTATTGAGCCTTGCAAACCCCAATAAGTATCATGGTATCAACTCAAAAGGAAATACAAAGAAAACATGAAAAGTTCATTAAATCTTGAACACACACACACACACATCTCTCATGTCCTTTTGTGGTGTTGAAGGCCTCAACAACAAAGGAAACGGGTTTACCTCCAAATGAGGTCTCAATTTGAAGCCCTAAACCAAAAGATAAACTTAGGTTGAATATCAACCAATCAAGCTTACTTAAGATAACCTTTTTACTTATTTACCCTATATAAGATGTGCTTTTAATCCTACTATACATTTTTTTTTTACCAATAGTTGTTTGTGTGACATGACAAGCCTTCAAGCTAACACCATCAGATTTGTTACTTCAACTCACAAAAGTCTCACAAAATGGCAACTTACCCTACACAAAACCACTTTTCATTGAAAAGTATTTTGTTTTTAATTTCTTGAGTTAACACATTAGTAATTTACATACTAAAAATGTGCCCCATAAGAGAAAATTCTTTAATGTAGAGGTCCCATATGTAATTTGTAAAATGCCATATGTAAGTTATAACCTAGAAATAGGTAAATAAAAAATGACTAAATCAACCTTAGCACCCAATTTTGCCATTTAAAAATACTTACAACTTTATAACACCATTGTGAAAACCTTGTTCATTGAAATATTTATTTTTTCACTCATTTTCATTTTCTTATTATTGGATTTTAGTTGTGATAGCCCATACACAATGGTTCATTATGCATATTATAGGTCAATTACTTATGGACATTTAACATTTTTTTAATAACACAATATGTGTTGTGAAATGAATTTGATGATTTAAGTATGCAAGATGTGGGGAAAAAAAAAAAATCATATTATGATATGGTTTGACATTATCTTTGTTACTTGTCATTATACACATATAATGAAGATTTGCTTACTAATGGTAGTATAAAATATTGTGTTTGTTATTACTATTGAATGAATCTTCTAGAAAAAGGTTGAAGTGTGAAGCACCTTGTAAGAACAAGAGATAATTTAGACCCAAAATATTAGTGATTTATTTGATACATGCCTTTCATTTAGTTGCAATTATCATTGCATCATTTCAAAGGAAACTTGACGAGGTGAAAGACTTTTGGTCAAACATTGTGACCTATAAGTCCAAATGCATGTTTATAATTAGGCAACTCCACAATTCATTCTTCATGAAAGTGAAGTTGTTGAATGTCCCCTCATCCTCAACACACCCCAACATTTGACCAATTGCAATTTCAAATAGTTTTATATAGTCATTCTCCTTGTATGAAAAAACTAAAAATTTGTTGATATTCATCAACATCCTTGACTTATAATGCTTGAACATGCTAGAAAGAAATGATCATCAAACTAAAATATGGATCAATGTCTAGGTGATACAACTCCATTTCACAAACCTTTACAACATCCAAAAACTTAAGGGCAAATACATCATTGTGTTGGGCATATTTGATTAGATTATGAATAAGGCCTCCAACAATGGCATGAAACATGATAGCTTAAACATGGACTCCTATCACAAGAAAAAATTGTAGATCTTTTAGTCACCTTATTTATTTTGTGGATCACTTGTTGGCAACAATGATTTATACTTGATAATGATTCATTTAAAAGGTGACAAGTTACAATATAGTGATTCAACATGTTTTCATTTTGTGACAATTTCAAACCCTCGATCTTTAATGCTTCTACCAACTTATAAAACCTCAAGATAATCAAATTACTATGATAATCTCTTATTGCTATGAGTGAAAAGAAAAAAAGAATTGCAACATGGCCTCAACATAAGAAATGATGGGAATTCTAAATAACAAAAGCACATTGAAATTGGTCCAATGTGCCATTTACTACACACCAATAAGATTGGGAGTTATATCAATGTAATTAACTTGCAAAATAAACCCAAATTAGTGACCTTAGAAAACTAAAATTTTATCACAACCGATGCAAACCCAAGAAAAAGCAAGTTGTGATCATGTGGTTTCCCATACTTAAATCTTCAAAATAATTGCAATCAAGTTATTTGCAGGTGCATCTTTGGTCACATGTTAGATAAAGTTAGTAAACTAAGAAAACAACACCATTTTTTCATAATAGAAAAAGCATGGATATTGATCCATTGCACTTGGCTATCAATACTTGTTACCTTATATGCATTCATTACAAATGAAAGGTGAATGCATGAATGAATGGCTCGTTGAGATTATAAAAAAGTTCTAGAAAAAGTCCATATGAAATTTGTTTTACAATGTTAAATTGGTAGTGCAATGTGCTACTATTGGTTAAGTGGGGATGATGTGGTGGGTAATGAACCAATAAAAGCCATATTAATAAAAGCCCAAGTAAACTATTTTTAAAATGTGTTTTGGTGAAATAAAATTCAAAACTAAAGACTACAAGGGAAGTTTATGAAAGTAACTTGGTCAATTTTGATCATGTAAAAGTCCATAACTATGTTTTGATTAAAAATTTCAAGACATGGTTTTTAAATATGAGTTTTTCAAATCATAAAATATTTAATCACTTTCATTCATGTGGAATGAAATTTTATTTCAAAATCATAAATTTATAAAATTCTAATTAAGATACAAGTCCTTTTTTTTTAACTTCAAAAGTTTGTTGTGAAAAATGGGTGTACTTTTGTCAAAAAAAATTAAACATATGTTTTCATAATCAGGTTTTAAATTTAACCAAATTTAATTGAAATTTTTCTAGTTATAAATTTTGCTAAAAGACCTTGAAATAAAATGCGTACTACAAAAACCCAAACAATGTCACAAAATTAAGTCACTCAACCATTCATTCATAAATAACCTCTAATATGTAGAAACTTTAGTGGATGACAAAATCAATGTTTTTTTGGTACTTGGTGTTTATAAGAATCATTAGGTCTAGGTTTTAAGCGTTTTAAAAAAATGGAAAACCCTTCGGGTTTGGGTCTACATAATATTTTCAAAACTTAAAACCCATCAATTCTAGGGACCATGTAAATGTTTTGTAATCAATAGTTCTAGGCCCAATGGGTCCAATCCTTATAAGAACCTTCAATTCTTGGTTTAGGCTAAGACCGGACTAGTGCCTACTTATTCTTGGAAACGATTCCAAAGTTGATTTCTAAACAAATTTGGATTCCCACCAAGTTCCCAAATGGTTTCCAAGGTGCTTCATCATGTTCCTTTAACTTCCCAGTGGGTTCCCAAAATATTACCCAATATGTTTGCACGAGCAAAATTATGGGAATATAATGTGTGTTGTGTGATATATTTTAATTAATTATAAGGGCGGGGGCACACAAAGTTTTTTTTCTTTTGCAATGAGCCTCTTTGATTGGCCCATCCCTAAAACAACTTAAACGTTTGGTATTCCTACAATAAAAAGTGTACACTTTGCCTTCTCAAAAAATATAAAATTATTTTCCTTCTATTATTTTAATAGATTTCAAGAATGGGTTATACATACAATGTGGTGAAAAACATTTGGCATTTTGGGTGCTCGTTTGTCATCTCATTATGCTTGAATAGAATTTCTACTACCAAAAATGTTAGGATAACCAAGTCCATGATTGAACACTTAGTTTACCATAGGTCTCCTTCTCCTTCACTAATGGTCTTTTCTCTCTAAAGTCTAAAGACAAAATGTAGAGCATTAGAAGGCACATGTGTAGCCATTTAAATCATTAAAAAAAGTTTAAAATGAGAAAAATGGGTAAAAGCATGGTTAGGTGTCTCACTTTTAATAGATGTATAATCATTGTTTCAAGAGTTCATTAGAAGTCTATTTTTCATTTGTTGAGAATTCATCCATAATTTGTAATATGATCCCATTAATGTCTATTGCAATGTGTATAATTAAGAAATTGACAATGCTCATGTTCAATATGGCTTTACATTTTAAGTTCATATGCAAATTTTAAAACTTGCAATTATGACAATCCAAAACATCCACATAACAATGATTTCACCCAAGTATGCTCACCTAAACTTGAAAACAAAATCATCACTTTTGGACTAATGGCAAACAACACCTCAATTTTATCCCATATGTATAACCCAAAGTTATACTGAAAGAATTTACAAAATTGATAACGACTTAGCACTTTGGTTTTATCCCATGTGCTTTGTCCAACCATCTAATAAGGAAACCTTCAAAGGTGCTAAAAAGGAAAGGCTTTCCTTATTTAAAATTAAAACTCAGACCATGTGTAAAGGGTCATAAGACCCTTGAGTTTGGTCTAGGGCTAGCTCTCACTAACCTTGAGTTTTCCTAGGTTGGGTTTGCGTCTTAAGGTAGGGTTTTGGTCCAGTTTGGGTTTTATGGCCAATATTTTCCCACATTGACCTATTGGATTTGGTTCTTAAAACTAGACCCAAAACTAGATGACATTGGACAAAACCATTTAATGTTTTGATTTTACCATTTCCCACCCATTAGTATTTGACCAATGTTTCTTGGGGTTGTTTTTCACCTTTGACAAATTGGATAACTCGCTTGTTAACTCAAACTTTGTCATTGGTTGGTCATAGCCCAAGAAATGGAACACATGAGCAAATTGAACTTGATTGTTCTTTGAAGCAAGAAGGTGAAAGCATATGAAGTTTCTTTGGACTTCTAAGGGTTCTAATATTAGAAAAAGACCACAAAATAATATAAGGACCAAATGTTCAAATAGACAACAATTACAAGGGTGCAATTCAAACACAAAACAACAAAGCATGACAAGGACTAAGCCTCGAGGGTCGAAGAAAGGAGACTTTCAAGGGTATAATCAAAACATAGAGCCATAAAATATGAAAAACACCAAACATCCAAAAAACCAAGAAGTTCATAGGTGCTATTAGAATACATAGCCTTGGAATGGGAGAAGGACTCAAGGTTTTAAAGAAACAAGATTTTCAAAGGTGTGATAAGAACACAAAGCTACCAACAAAAGAAGGACTAACAATTTATACAACTTCAAATTCTAGAAAAATAAGTGAAAATAAATGTGGTTTAAAAAAAAACTTAGTAAGGGATTCAAACATTTAAAAAGAGCAAACAAAGATTCAAACATTTATAAAAGTTCAAATTTTAGAAAAATAAGTGAAAATAAATGTGGTTTAAAAAAAAACTTACTAAAGCGCTAAAAAAATAAAAAGAACAAGCAAATATTTAAAAAGTGTTTAAACATATGCAATGTGCATTTTTTCAAGTGAAAGAATGGAGTTTGAATGAAACATAGTTTTGCTATAAGTTTCTCATTTGAGCTTCACCATAGATGATTACAAATTCAAGTGTGCTATGGTTTGCCACACCTTAAGTTGATGGATTATAACACATAAACTTTGAAATTTTTGATATTTACCTAGACTAATGAGTAGGGTAAATTTATGGAAGAAATATTAATTGTACAACTTTAGTACCTTGTAAATATGGTAAAAATTAGTCTTCTGCCCTTACCCACATTGAAAATTTTGCAAAGTTTACATACCCTTACCTTCACTTGGATTGCATAATCTTTAAAGCATATATACCATTATATATTTTTTATAATTCATGAAACAAAATATTTACTCCTGGTTAGTGTGTTAAAAATTGATATACATGTGCCCAACACTAGGTCCTTTAATCTATAGTGTCCAAAGTGTTGTCTTTCTAAGATAATTTGTGTTGGCTTGTTAGTTTTATTTTGTTGAGAGAGTAATGTGATTTTTCTTTGCAATAGGGTATGGGTATATGTGATTTTACAAAGACATTAAAATTGTTCACAAAGACATTAAAATTGTCCACAAAGTTAGTAAAACCTTGAGTTTCAGAAAAATTGATGATGACAACCACATGTAAAATGAGATTGTGCCAAAGGAAAATAATAGAGAAGGAAACTTAAATTTCGTCTTGAACCTAGGATGATTTGAGTTCCTCTTGTTTCTTGAGTTTTGCTTGTGTTTACATGTCTATGTGCCTACCTAGGGACCTATCTATGTTATGGGATACTTAAAAGACTTAAAGGATTACACAAAGATTACACAAAGCCTATTTAAAAGGTTAGCTAGGGATTCCCTAGGGGAACAATTAGAATAGGGGCTTACTTAGGGACCTATATAGAATAGGGATTATGAAAAACCTACATAAGAAATTAAATAAGGACTATCTAGAAAATTACCTAGGAACTACTAAAGGGAATTGCCTAAGGTCCTACTCAGGCTATGGGATACTTAAGGGCTATTTAGAAAGCTACCTAGGACCAACCTAAGGACTATCTAAGGAGACATCTGAAAGCTTACTTAAGTTATGGGATACCTGAAAGCTATTTAAGGAATTACATATAGCCTACCTAAGGAGTGGCCTAGGAGCTATCAAAAGCCTACCTAAGGAACACCTAAGAGCCTACTTAGGTTATGAGATACCTAAGAATTAGGTAGGAGACTAAATAGGGCCTACCTAGGCAAACACCTTCACACTCACAAACTCACCCTAAGGGCACACTTCTAGAATTCAGACCCTGGAGTAATATCCAACAAGGATATAACCAAAGCATGGCTAGAATTTGTTGAATATGATTGGCTCATATTGAAATCTATCTATGAAGGAGGGTAGTTTGTTTTGTTTTGTTTTGTAGTTATGAGATCCACCGAACCAGGATGCTTGAGATCATGTTCTTAGTGTCTTTGGAAAAGCTCTCGACAAGGAGGGGTGCCTGGGCGCTTGGTTCCTTGATGTTTGGACTTGCGGTGCAAAAGTTCTTGAATATCAAATGATTTCTTCACTGGAAATTAAATCAAATCGTAGCTGAAATTTCGGAGGAATTGGAATGTGCCTTTGGTGTTGTTGGAAAGATCTTGATGAGCAGGATTTAATGGAATTTATTTGGGAAGATTTGGATTCAGAATGTGGGAGATATTGATTTCTAAGTGATTTCTGCCGGTGAAAATTCAAATAAATTCCAAAAAACCAAGTTTTGGAAGGAAAAAGCAGTTGAGGATCTGGTAACACTTGGACCATTTGGACCAACAGCGCAGGCCACACTAGTAGGAATTATTTTAACATTTGTAAGACAAGTTGAGAATAATTCTAATAGGGAGAATGATAAGTAGAGAAATACTTCTAATAGGAGCCATTTTATTGAGCTTGTTGGGCAAATGTGTACTGATCTTCATTCAAAACATGTTGTTGTGGAGTGTGTTGGTGGAGATGCTTCTAAAGCTCAAGAAGTGTTGGGTGTAAGAACTCCAGCTTAAAGCTCAAGAGGCCATCAGGGTCTCTAAAAATGTCATGAGCTTTGAACTTTATACATTTTCAAGCTTGGGATTCTGGTTGCTCCAGCTGCTATACCTCAACTTTTGCTTGTCAGCTTTCCCTTAAAAGAGCAAAAAAACTGGGACCTCAAGAAGCTGAAGAACCTCCAGACTCCAGAGACCTTTATGCAAATTCTAGTATGTACTTATCAAAAAGGTAAAAGGAGTCCTTCATGAAGTTGACTTTGTAAGTGCATTTTGGTCCTTTGAAATGAGCCTACATACATTGCTAAAGCCACTGGGGTAGCCTACACATGCTGCTGCACTGTAAAGCCGAAAATGGCTGTCCATCCAGCAGAAGCTAGAGGGATGACCACCCCCAACTTACTGAAGAAAATCAGAGAAATACTTACTTACCTCAGATGCACAAAACCCATTCATATCTGTTTAGCCTTTTCATGCACTGGAGGGACTGAAAGAGTACCAAAAACCCATTTGTATCTACTTCGCGCGTATATGCAGAATGGGTACTTGAGAGTCTTTCAACACACCATTAATCATACCTGCCTTTGCTCTTTATGCAGTGGAGAGTGTTTCATAATCACATGCAAGTCAGTTCAAGACAGCTCCATGTATGAAAATTTCAATACCCATGCTGCTGCAGTGCCCACCCAAGCCATGCAAAAGAATATATCATTCTAAAAAAGCTTAATTGTTGAGCTTATACTGAACACTACTGAAGCCTGAAGAGTGATGATGTTTCTTTATAATATCTCTTCACCTGTTTGCATTGGTGCGGTGCACAAGGGTAAAATCATTTTACAACAACAGTGAGTTCCAGAAGTGCACCTGGTTTTGTTGTATGATGGCAATCCAGAAACAACTTGTCAACTTGACAGGATCGGTCAGACCTATTGGTATGTAGAATGAGAAAATTAGGTGTTATGGGTTTTAGAGACCCCTTGCAGCAGGTACTAGTCCTGTACTAGTCCTTAGCTTTTCTTTTTCTTTTAAAAAAAAGGTCCAGAAAGCTGAATTCAACCTGCAAAGGTAAGATTTGGCCTACACAATGATTTAAGAAAATCTTTGATGATAGCCAGATGTGGAGTGACTGAGAGATCCCCTTCCCTATGCTTCTGCTACAGCCATCTTTTCATGATGATAACAACAATCCTTTGTTCATTCATCAGATCCCCTGGCCCCCGCCCCCAATGAGTTTTGTGAATATTATATAAAAAAAGGTGATTTTATTATGCATTCTGATGAAGGTAACTCATCACAAGTAATTATGCAAGACCTAGGTCTTACATGTAATACAGTATGCAATTATATATTTAGTATAAATATATAATGTTTGTCTGTCTGAAGCCTTCATACCTACTACAACTTACTCTTCCCCTCTACATTACCTACATGTAAACAAAAGCTTGCCCTTTCCCTCTTACGGACCTACTTCATCCTTCCCAAACTCTTTCACAAAAAATAGCATGGGTGGACCGATGCCCATCCCTGGGTTGTCATTTAAGAAAATTTCAACCTCAATTTGAGTATGGTATAAATAAACCACTTAAAGTTAATGGTAAAAGAAAGTGTCTAAGATTCAATCCACATTAGAGATATCTGCAATGTAAAGAAAACACAACACCAGTACCCAAACTTTGACATTGTGTACAGGTGAAACCACTGAACCCTATGCTGTGGTGGGTGTCGTAACAACCGTGGGTTGTTGTTCCAGAAAGACATCAAATCAGCAATGGGTCCTTATTGCAGGCAGTACAAAAGTGCTGCTCTGTGCTTCTTTTTTTACATGTCTGCCCTTGGCCTACTCCATCTTGTGGAATTATTTTTTCCCCAAAAAGATCCATGATGTCCAGACACATTTTGATGCAGCCCATTACACACTTTGGGTCCTGTTCACCACAAAATTGGGCCTGTAATAAGGATCCACTAGAGGCCCAAGATGTGCATGACAATGCCCAAAGTGTGTAATGGGCAGCAACAAAAAAAATTTGTCTGGGCACCTCCAGAGTCCAGACAGATCTTGGACAGGCACTTGGGCAGTTAGGGAAAAAAGAAGCAGGCAGTACTTTTGTACTCATGCAATAAGGACCCATTGCTGATTTAATGTCTTCTGCTGCATAGCTGGCCCCAGATGCTGTCATAGCAACCATTTACAATTAACATGTTAGTTGTACTTCATTCAACTTATTTATTATTTGCTATGGACTCTTCATAAAACTCATGTAATGAAGTTGGCCATGAGACATGGATTATGTTTCTGAAGGTCATTTGTTTGGAGATCATAGTAATTTTTGCAGTCTTGTCCCTTAGAAGGTTTGGAACATTTGGGAGGTACATTGGATATTATTCCATATGGACATAAATTGTTAGGTTCAAAGACCAAAAAAGACCATGCTTAACATACAGAAAACTTGTTCTTTAGGTTCTTTACTGCCATGTATGTTGTAGCATGGCTAATTCACATTTATTTTTTCTTGTACCCTCTTTAGTGTTGGGTGCCAAATGAGAAGGGATGGTTGCTCTTTTTTAGAGTCCAGACACATTAGAGGTATCAGTAAAGTACTTACAACTGGGGTCACTAGGCACCAGTTTCACCAAAATTGGGGACCAAATCAAAAGTGAGCCCAAAAATAAAATGAAATGATAAAATCAAATGTGGGGGTGTTGGGTGCAATGTTTATTTTAAGGATTCTTGGAAGTGACCTGAGTGATGACTGGGGTGCAGAAACTAAGCCCCTCAAGTGGCTACAATCACATGCATAGACATCTTTTAAGTGGCTCCACGGGAAAAAAAAAGAGAATGTTCATATGGCAATCTTTTCCCTTGGAGCAATAGTGTATTTGGCTATTCCAGATTGCATTAGGTGTGTGAATAGTGACTATTTCAGATTTGACAAAGTCTATTTTTTAGTCAATAGTAAGAAAAATTGTGAAGCCTTTTGACATGCGTGAGAATCCATATTGCAAAACTTGGAGAAGAGCTCTTGACTAGAGTTGCTTGAGTTCAAAATTACACCTTTGATTACACATACAAGCAATTTTTTACAAGTCCTTAATATTTGAGCAAAGAACTAAAACCGCATGAACACTAAACAATGAGTGTAAAACAAGTTCACATGAGGGAATTGAATCCTTGTCCTTAAGACAAGGCACCTAATGGAAGCACATGACCTTGACATGCAATCCACACATTAAATGATGATTCTAGCAATGCAAACTTACAAAGACAATTTGGGACTAGGGAAGATGCCAAACTAGTCAACATCATGGAAATTGGGGGTTGTTTGTAGTAGCTTGCACTTATCACTTGAAACCTCATTCACACAACCAACATAGAAAACTAGTCATAATTTAATGTTGAAATGTTAGAAATTAACTTTAACAAGTATTAATACACAATCAAACTTTAAATAAAAGCCAAATGGAAAGTTTGAAAAGGGGAAGATGGGCCAACCATGCCCAACATTTACAAATTACAATGTAATGCAAATCAAGAATTGTGGTTATGCAAGTTTATCATGGATTGCACCATAAATCCAACCATGATGTTTACAAAAATTGCAACTATTTATAAAAATTACAACTTCTTGTTCACCTAAGACAAGTCATTGTTTGAAATTGTCTAAATTCAAGCTAGAAAACCCCTATTCTCTTTCTCATCAATCCAAGTTGTGATGGCAATGCCATTGTGCAACTATGTAGAAAGGTTTGTGCAAACATTTTCATGAAAACCAAATGTTTAAATAACTTGTTTTGAAATCTTGTTTTCATGAAAATCAAGGTTGAGAAAGTTCTTTCATCTTTCACAAATCCTATGATTTGAGCCACCACCAATTCTACCACTTTCATGAAATCATTGAGATAGGTAGACAATAAGTCATTGTTCAATGATTTCTTCCAAAACATGGACAAAGGACTCAAAACCATGGGCTAGTCCATAACCCATTAGGCATTAAACTTCATTGTGATCTTGCAAAAATAACACTGCAAGTCAAAATGTGATCATCAACTACTAATGAAATCCATGTTTGGTTTGGTTTAAGCTTCTTGGGCCAACAATCAAACCCTTTCAAAACATCCAAGTGGGTGGGAAGGTTTTTTTACACATTGATTTCAGCCAATATTGTGGGTAAATTGGACCTAAAGCATCCATCACATCTTATGTGAGAAACCATCTCTCAAACTTTTTAGTAACCTTAGTTGTTGCTTTAGAACATTGCTTTTGAATATCATCAACAATTTATTGGAATGCAACTTGAGTCACAAGCACATAAAACACCATTTGAGGACAATGACAATGCATCATGATGGAAGTGCCAAAAATTTGGAAGTTCAACTCCTCCAAACTTGTGTTTAAAATAGGTGTTGATTCATGCACCACTACATTTGACATTATATTCAACAAGTTCCAATACCCATGGAACACATCATTCATATAAGTAGTAGGAGGGTCATTGTACCAACAATAAAGATCTATTTGGCACAATTTCATAGAAAGAAAAAAATCACACACAAAACACAACTAGGATTGGGATAATTTGATTAGTTCATTTTGTCCTTCAAACATTGGCATGAAATAAAAAAATCCCAACATTACCTATAGGTTTTAAAACAAATCCAATTATGGGTAATTTGATTGTTTACACTAGAACGTTGATGCATTGTCAAAACCAAGGTTTTATACTCACTCAACACTCTTAGTAGGGAGTAACATTGAAATCCATCATATCTCAAGATATTCTTCACAATGCATTCACCCTTCATTTCCACAATGCCAATTAATTCAATAAATTTTTGAGTTTTCTATGGGTTGTGAGAGAAATACACATACAAATTTTGCAACACATACTCAACCTTCTCCATAACACCCAATTTAAAAATAGTTTGAATTACTAGATTTGTGTGGTGTGCCTTAGGCAATGCATGTCGATCATGAATGTCATTCTAATGTTTCAATTGCATAGTCACACTTGATCCTACACCCTAAAACACATTTACTTGTCAACTTTAAATGTTATCCACTTGGATGTAATCATTTGGGGAGTCAAATTATTAAACAACAACATCACATGCACTAAAATTCACTTCAAATTATCTAATGTGACCACATCAACCACTCATTGCAAGAACGATATTAGTGGGATTTATTATCAATCTTCAACCATATACGCATGAATGGAAACTGAGGTGATTGATCACAAGTGTTAACTTTAGCACATGAAAGGGAAATGAATCTAGTAGCCTCAACCATATCCTTAGTTTTGTTGGTGACCACCTCAAGAATGCAAGATGTAATCTCCCAACCAATTAGGTTACATACTTTTCATTTCCCCTTATTTCTTGAACATAAATCCAAATGTTTGCCTCAAAAAAAGGTTTAGAAAGAGTATCAAATTGGGGTTTGGTGGGTAAAAGATGTTGCATCACCATTTACTAACTTTGCTTGGGAAAAAAAACTAATGAAATCTAAAGTTCTAGGGGAGGTTCCAAAGGCGACATGATCATTGATTGTGCAAGTGGCAACAACAAGAAATGAAGGGGCTATGCATAGTAACAAGCAAGAGTTGTGCCCTATGACAAAAAGAAATAACAATGTGTTACAATAACAAGAAATAGATTGATGCACAAAGGTTGAAAGATTGAAAAATTATGCATTATGCATTAAATACTTTAAAACAAAGCATGTGACAAAGCTACAAGATGAAGATAATTGAAAAGAAAAACAAGCAAAGTGAACACATAAAATTTACCTTAATCGCAATTGGTTTGTTGTTTTGCAAGTTTGGGCAAGCTTTATAATTAAACGATGGTCACTTTCATCTCTTGGTCCTAACTTCTAATTCCAAACCCCATTGCAAAGCTTCAAAGTGCAAACCCAAATACAAAAACCAAATTGTAGAATTGACAACCGTGATCATAATGTTCAATAGGCCATGATGTCAACAATTGGCACACACAAAACATTATGTAAGAAACTATAAGCATCATTGTTGCTTGTAAGCAATTGGTTACAACTGCAACACACAATTGACAATGAATGCCACAAAAAATAGGTAAAAGGGATATGGGCTAAAATTAAGTAACAACTTATAAATGAAGATGCAAATGCATTGAATTTACAACTTGCAAGACCACTTTAAAGCTTGTTGGTAACCTATCATAGAAAATCTCATTTTCATTAAATTGACCATCAAAGCTTGCGCCTTCAAATCAACTTGTTCAATTGCATACCCACATCAAAACACAAACAAATTGTAACTAGTTTCAAAGCTTTTGTTGTTGGACATAACTTGTATACCATAACTATATATTACAAATCATCTTGACTGAAAGTGTAAAGGTGATCTTGGTGAGAGGTTGCTTTTTAAATGTGACATGAAGTGGTGATAAACATTGTGGGTATCAAAGTAATTTTGGTAAATGAATCAACAACCATTTAAGGCAATGGCAATTTTAAAAGAAGATATTGCACCAATTGGCAACTGGGGTTCTTCAAAGCTTGTTATATCCAATAATAGAGTTTAAAGTTCAACGATTTGTTTTCTGCAAAAGAACATTGTGTGCATGTGCTTTTAGGTGATTTTGCCAAAATAAACCCCCCATTTATAGGTTTAGAGGTAGAAAGCCCTATTCAAGGTCAAAATTTGTTATTATTTCACCATGAAAAAAATGCTGATTGGGCAAGGTTTTAATTGGGAACTTGAACCTTGGTAATTATGGATCTAATACGCATATACATTTATGCACTTGGCCAGTGTGAAATTTAAAAATAATCACTTGGGTTTGGATTGGACAGAAGTCAATTCATAAGAAAACCACATGCATCAATGAACCAATCAAGTAAAAAAATGACAAGTTGTTTTGATTTCCTATTAGGTAGACCAAAAAAAATGGGCATGTTATAGCGATATAAAAAATTACTACACGGTTATAAGACAACAAGGTTTTGGGTGTGGAAAATTAGTTACATTTAACTAGTTATTCTAAATAAAAAAATCTTATTTTTGTAAGAAATTTCCAAAAATGAAAGAATGGGAACAATAAGGTTCTTTAAGGTATCATAAATTCAACTTTTTGTCCACCTTGCGTTTTTACAAACAATTGTTGTTTGAGAACCATAACTGGTAGTTGTTTAAAAATTTCAAACAATAGTTGAACATCATGGGCCGACACCTCCCTTATGATATTTTGGATCCTTAGGCTTTATTGAGTTGGTTAACTATAATTTTGTTGAAGTTGTGAACTCCATTTTATGTTGAATATACTTGGTCCTTCTCTCCCATTGCAAGGAGTGTTTTCTTTAAATTTTTTGGACAAATAGCCTCCAACGTGACAAATGATGAAAGTGGCTTGCAATTGCTTGGTTTAGGGTTGTTGCTTATGAACTCCACCACGAGCCAAACAACACATGAATATGCAAAAAGGAGCATAGATACATGCCAAGAAAATATAGTTTAATTTGAGTTTAATATGTTCTTTATTTCGATACACAAGTTCACAATTTATCAAGAGACTTGGAGTTTTGGAGTCCATGTAAAGTGGAGTGATAGGTACACTTTCTATTCTTTGCAAACCTCTAAAAAATCTTCAATAATTGTTTGGAAGTAGCTTACATGTATGTACTATGCTGTATGAATTGAGAAAACGATTTTCTATTCCCCATGATTCATTTATTTTTGGTTTTTTGCCACTTCAAACTAAAGGTACCCTTCCAATTGGACTTTGTTTCTGAAAAAGTCATGTGACATACAACTTTGAAAGTCTACACTTCACATTGCATTCACACTGAGTTGACATTAGACTTCACCTTGGTTAACCTATCTTGTAAAAAGCTTTATATAATTAGTAGTTAGGCAGGTAGGACAATAGGCATGGCTACTAGGTAGGTAAGTAGGTGCATGTAAATGGTAAGAAGAGTAGGGTAATGCCCTCAGAGTAGGGCATTCCTGAATCAAGCAATTGTCCAAGGTCCATTCCTCTTGATAATGTGCCCTCCAGATAATACTAGAAATTTTCTGCCTGTGCTTTTGTGTATGGAGATATAAGGACTATTTGTTTGTTAATAAGTAAGGTAGTAAAAACAGCAACTGAGCTAACTACTGTGGTTAGTTAGGGAAGGGGAACCAAATGGAAAGGTGGAACTATGTATGATTTACCAGTGTTGGTCAGGTATATAGAGGGTCAGAGACGGGTATCAATACGGGTATGAACACTGGTATCAAATCAAATACCAGACCAGTCTAGTATAACCTAAGTCTGGTACCAGCTTAATACCAGTACCCAGCTGGTAGAGACTTTAAGTAATACCAGTCTATATACCCGGCCTATACCTGCCATATATCAGCCCAAAGTCAGTATTGGGCCTAATAATACCAGTACCAGACTGGTATCCAAAAAAATTAAAGTAGCCAACACTGGTATCAGGCGGGTATCAAATTAAGTTGATACATGCCCTACTCTGGTAATTTACCTATTTGGCCTTTCCTACCAAGGCAAGGATATTGTGTAGAGATTCATTATAGAGTATAGTATAGCTTTAGGACTTTTGGCCCCTAGGTAATAATAAATAATAGGTCTATTTTTATAAGAGGACTTTTGAAAGACAATATTTTGGCTTGTGTTGAAACTTGAGAGATTAGTTAGAATAGAGTTATAATAATATCTTGAAAGGCTTTTTGGTTTCTTTTAGAGGATTTGTTTGAAAATTATATTTTTGCATGGTGAATAAATTTGAGTTTTCCATAAAATTCTTCTTTTGCCTTTAATGATACCATTTAATGTAAAAGGGCAAGGCCACAGTGTGACACACCTCCTGTGTTATGATGTGGCTCTGCAGTTGAGTAATAATGAATGATATGAGGCTTTTCTATCCATGACTTAGCAGATGAGAGCTATGGGATGAGCCAAAAAACAAGAGTCGTGGGTAGCCTAATGAGATGTTGTTTGAAGGAGGAATAATTATAATTATACAATCCCACTTTTAAACTAGGACAAAGTGGTCTACTTTTTTGATCTGCCAAAAGGGAGGGATGACAGCAGCTTAGTTGTGATTATAATTATTAGCTATGAGAAAGACAGTGCAAGAAGCGACACCAAGAAGCTCTAGATGCCTTCTCCTGTTGTAAACATTTAAAATAACCAGTTGGGTCATGCTAACCATCTGTCAACTGGGAAAGCATGATCATGAGTGTATAGAAGGAAAAGCTTAATTCATCATTTTGTTGCTTTGCTTTGCAAGGGATGGATGTGAATGGGTAATAGGTGCCTACTAGGTATTTTTCAAGGTTTAGTTCTAGGACAAGCCTAGCTCATCATCACCTATGAGTGCAATTCTAGTTACATCTCTTCATCCATGCAAACTACAAACTAGGAGAGAAACCATCCACCCATCCGTCTAGTGGCCTTGGGCCTTGGGGTGCTCATACATCTATTGGCCTTGGGTGAACCAGCACCCTTGTTGGTACCAGTGTTGGGGGCGGGGGAGGGGGGGGGGATGTCACCCTTTTGGGATATCCATCACATAAGGATATTGGCTTTTTTAAAAAATCTGTCCAATAAGGATATTACATTTATTTTTAAAAATTTAGATATCCTGGTCAGATATCAGATCTTCACAATTTTCAATCTGAACCAGATATCACTGTTTTCAGATATCTGTTATTTATTTATTGTTGGATATTAGCATATCTGGATATATAAATTTCAGAAATTCACTTGCCAATTATGTTGGATGCTAGTCTTTTCTTTTGGGGCGAATTTTTTTCAAAAGACTACATCTTTTTTTATAAGGAAATATTTTATCACACACACACACATAGAGATATATATACGTATATATAATTCCCCAAAAAATCATAAATTAAATTTTAAAGAACGCATAGGCACAATAATAATTATTACTGAGTACAACTTTGAAGAGACTTTTGAAAATGTGTCCCCATAAGAGTCTAAAATTGTTGAAGGATTCTCCCTACCGTAGCTGCCTCCACAAAATTTAAAAAAAAACCATAGCTAGGTGTGAGCTTACAAACTTAAGCTAATTAGTAACCTAATCTAGTTATTATTTATTAACCCTGATATCCGACCCTAGATCTGATATTTGAACCAAATACCAGCATCTTTGATATTCAACATAAGTTCCAGATATCAAGGTGTTGAATATCACAAGAGATGATATCCAACATCATGGATATCAGCTCGAATATCACTCCCAATAATACCCATCAGATGTCATTTTTGATATCCGAGCTGATATTCAAAAAATAGATATCTTGAAAATTTGGATATCCACCCAACACTGGTTGGTACCATGGTTAAAATCCCAAAATCCATTTAAATTATTTCTAAATATTACAAATATCCCCTGATTCGACTAAATTGGGGTCCCTGAGTTCAAATCAAACATTTTTTGGGCTTAATATGGGCGCACTAAGAGGCCTCACTCAAAAAGGTGAAGGTACCAATGTGGGTGTTGCTGGTTCACCCTTGCTCTCGGTATACTCAGTGTGGCACATGTTTACAAACTGTGGTTAAATACCAATGTTGGGTGGGTATTAGAAATGGCACCGAGTGCATCTGGTTTTCAGGTGGTTTCTTTAGTCTCATATCCACAGTTTGCAAAAATCAAAGACCCGGTTTTGGTATATAGCCATGGTTCTCAACAATATAACATAATCAAATACTTGTTTATAAATCAGCAGTTCTTTGCTGGTTCTTTTGAGGTGTGTGAAATAACTGGAACTGGAGGTTTTTTTTTCCTGATTTTTTTTTTTTCAAAAAATTCAGAATTGGCAATTCTTTGATTCTAAAGTCTTCCAAAAAATGGATCCAGTGATCATTTTGAAAATTGGATCCAGTAATAGTTTTAATTCATTATTGAACTCCATATTCATATAAACCCCAATTTTAAATTTGTTGTAAAAATTTGTACCTAAAGAATCTCTAGGATTGGGGAGAGTTAATTTGTACACATAGTCAGGCTTGTGTGTCAAACCCGAATAGAAGGGTTTAAAAATTGGAAAAATTGGGCTCTGAACCCTAACCTAGAGAACCTCCAAAAAAGTGTTAAAATTTAGATAAAGGTTCACTTAAGAAAGAAAGAATTGTACAATGGGAAAAAAACTGGAAAAAACATTTCACCAAGCTGGGAATTAGCACAATTGCACACAACCAAGGCACAATGACACTGAAATGGTGAAAACAATGAGTTGGTTTTGCAAAAATCAAAGTTCCCATTTTAATAAAACTATTGAATGACATTGCATACAACCTGATCTAAATTGAATTTGAATTAAAATTCAATTCAGTTGATTTAAAAGTTCCAATTGGATCTAAATCAAATTCATTCCATACATATCCAATTCCACTTAATCTGAAATTAGATTCAGATTCAATTGAAGAGAAACAAGATGTAATCTAATGCACAATGTATTGAAAATATGCTGTTCACTTCCATCATATTTGTGATTATGGAGTTGAAAGGAACTCAAAAAAACAGAGATCCAATAAAACACCTTTCCACACCATTCAAAGCAGCTTCCACATTAAAATCCATTTTGCTAGGACAAGGCTTCTAATAAACCCTACACCCTACATCAACTCTGATGTTCCCTTCATCATTAGAATTTTCCTTCATGAAACTTTACTTTTATGAAGGGGAGATTGTGCGTGTGAAACTCAGAGCCAGGGGTTCTTTTATTATGAAAACTTAAAAAAAAACCCAAAACCAGAGATAATAAAATCAAAGAAATGCCAACCACTTGCCTAAACTGGTGTTGGGTGGTTCTTTAAAATTATGAACCTGTGGTTCCAAACATACATGAAACAGGCAAGCAGTCAGTTCTCAGGAAAATTTGGAACCATCCAATCAAACTTCATGGCATCATATCAGATTTCTGCACACTTCTATACCCGACTGATTTGCCAACTGTGATTCTAACCCTTTACATTCACAATTTCCATCATGCTAATAATGGTGCCTAGCTGACTCACAAAAGAAGAATGTGTCCATCTGAATGAAACTACAGAGCAAAGCTTTGAGACATCTTCCTTTGTTCAAGCTAAAAACTTCTCCTTCCTCTAAATGAGAAGGTTAATGAACTTCTCACAACTTCACCAGCAGCAAACCACAGGTGTTGCTGTGATCCAAAACCTTCAACCTAGCTGACTGGAAAAAGAAGAATCTGTGGATCTGTCTCAAACTACAGATCAAACTTTTGAAACAGCTGCCTTTGTTCAAGCTAACCAGCCAGAATTTCCTTCTCTCTTTGCTTACATGTTTCATCCACAGATTTGACATATTTCTTGGTCACCTCCTCCACCTGTTCCAGAAGAGAATTAGTGGGTGCCTGCTCAAATAGGAAGGGCTTTACTGTAAGATGCTAAACTCCCCTTTGCATGAGGTAACAAACTACAAACAATAATCCTATGGATCCTGGGAAAGGACATCAGATTATGGGTGGTGATCTTTTAAGAATGGTCAGCAAGGCCAATGGGCCATTATGCCGAACGAGACCTTTCTTTGTATCATCATTGTCCTTTCAAAACTACTCAAAAACTCCTACATGCACCCTCAAAAAAGCAATATATGCATGCAGATTTTAAACTAAAACTAATGTCCTTTCCAATACTCACTCTAAAAGCAAGCACGTGGAAATTACTTGAAAGAAGAGTCAAGAATTGAGGAGGGTGCAGATTATTACTTCTTTCTCATATCTTTTGATCTCATCTTTTGAGAATCCAGAACCCTTGCCTAGCAAATCCAATGCCTGCAAATCACTATCTCTCAGATGCTTACATACAAGTATCCCATTCCTGTCATATCCTTCAGTAATATTGTTGTGTAAAATCTACCTTGCTAGATTGGTCTGCAACATCTTCTTTCTAGAGTTTGAAAATGACCCAACAAAGAAAATGACACATCATAAATAGCCACATATATTGGAGAAATAGATAGAGAAATGATCTAGCTTAGGAAAGATGACATACATCTTTCCGTGCTCTCCGAACACTGAGTTTGGCTGTCTCTCCTGCCTTCCCAACAAGCTTGCACATACTCTGTCAACACCACAATCCATCAATTAACAAATTGAAGATTAAATGGAAAAAAAGACTCAAAATCTGTGTATAAAACTCAATAGACTCTGATTCATGGGAGTTCATAGCTGGATAGGCAAGTCATACCTCACAATGCTCCTTAGTGAGCCTGGTTCACCAGTAAATCCCAAACAATCAATGCACAAACAACAATTTTTAACATTGTCAGCACCTTCTTTATACATAGAAAATTACAACCCACCACTCCTTCAGTTATGGCACCTGGCATGAAATGTCCTTGCTAAGAAAATTTTTACATAACAATATGAAGTCACATAAGGCTTGAGAGGACCTGCAGAAGAACTTTTCAGTCACAGACTTGTCAGTTTTAAAGTTGAAACAGTAGAGAACCAATGCCAAACAAAAGATATGCTAATATTTAATCCCACAAGCAATGCATTGTACTGCAACATCAACCACTACCATACCTAAACTCCAAGTGGGTAATCTTACATTCAGGAGAGACTGCTCACCCAGACAGAGAAAATGAAATAACTTGTAAATAAGTACAGAAACCCACAATGGGCCAAAAACATACTTGGGGATAGGGACTTTCAAAACTTGGCCTTCCAGAATTGGATTTAATCGAAGTGGTGATCCCAGAATGGCTTTCTCCACTTCTTTTACAGTCTGAAAAAAACAACAACCCAGGAGTATCAAATGCTGCAGCATTGAAAAGATGAGTGAAGACCAGGAAAAACATCAAGCAAAAAACAAACTTCAACTGACAACATCTTAACACAAGGATCCTAAAGAATTGGGGAGAGGAAGGCTCACGGACGGATCATATGGCATCACAGTCAAAGTTTCTAAGTTGGGCATTGACACAGCTGCTACATGAGGCAAAGGTACACGAACACCATGAGATTCAACTGTCACATGATCCAACATTCCTGCAACAAACAGTAACTAAAAATCAATTACAAAACATGATCTGTCCACAGGTGGCAGTCATACTGAGTGACACCTTCAAGCCCAATAATTCAAGGAAGCAGATGAGTAAGAGGGAGTCAATGCCACACTGTGAGGATTTTGCAATGTACCTGGAGAAGCTCTTCCAGTGCGTAGCTTAGCTAGATCTTTGGCAAGGGCATCCATAGCTGCTTCCATTAGCTGTGTTGCTGTCTCTTTTGCAGATGGAACAACACTCTCAAGAGCTTCATCCCTGTCATAGTCACTTCCTGTAACCAAAACCCAGGAGAAAGTCAGACTCTGAACACTCTCTGCAATACTGTTTGAAACACATTTCTCAAGCAAGAAAAACATCATAGCCCTTCAAGACCTGCATGCTTCAGCAACTACGGTTTTGAAAGGGAATTGTGGTAGTTCAGACCATCAAAGTAGTTTGTGAAGATAGGTGAAACATGCACACTTGTGATCCCCATCTAGCAAAAGAACAGAGGAGAGTTCTGGGAGATCTCCCAGCAGCAACACTATTCCAAGGGCATCTTAAGAACCAGTTTGAACAGATAACACATCTCAGCAGGGCATAAGCCCTTGAAAAACCCTTGTGAAAACCCACTCCTGTTGCAAAAATGGCTTCTATATTTGAAAGAAAGTCTTCTAGAAACATTATTCACATTCTTGACAATCTCTCACCTCCAGGATCTAAAACCTGGATATGGACATTGTCAGCTGGGGACGGGCGATTGTCAAATTTGCAGACAATATTTCAAGGAAACCTTTTCCAGATTTATAGAGGCCACTCTTGCAATAGTGCATTTTCAAAAGGATATTTCAAGGGTTTATGCCTTACTACAACTCTGTAAGAGCTGTTCATGTTTGCAGCTCCTATTCTTCTCAGGTTACTTTGTTCACATGGTTTCCTCGGGTAGGGGACATCAGATCATGGGTGGTAATCAGTTATGGGCTTGTGAAAATTATCTTTGTCTCGAGGTCAGTTTTGTGAAGGATTATCCTTGTTCTCCTGGCGACATATATAGAAAGAACACAGATTCTACAAAGAGCCAAACATGAAAAGAGAGCGGGGGGTGGGGAGAAGCGGACATCAACCAAGCGGTGAACAAGATAAGAGTCAGCCATAACTTACGAGCTTTGATCTTCTTGGCCTTGGCAAACCCTCGGACACCATAGCTGGATCCAAGTCCCAAGTGCCATCCATCTAGTTCACAAGCGCCACCGTACCTAAGATGATCCATCACACAAGAAGAAGAATCCAGCCTCGAGGAAGTACACGCAGGCCTCGTCAACTGCGGCGAAAGAAACCCCGGGTCTTTGTGGTCATGAGAAACAGGAACTGGGAAAAAAACGAAAGGGTCTAAAGCACGTGAAGACAACGCAGCTAGTGATGGCACTACAGATGCACGAAGACGATACAAACGAGACCCCGTCGCCGCCGCCATCGCCCCACTGCTGCTCCGAACCGACGAGCTCAGTGCGAATACAAACAAACCATGTCGCACTTCATCCGCAAGCCGTGCAGCGCTCGTGACTTAGGGTTAGGTCGTAGTTTAGGGTTAGGGTTAGAAGTGAGAACTTGCGCTAGATTCCGATTCAGCCACCGTATATAGAGCGCAGTCTCGTCGTATAAAACGGTGGCATTTTATTTTAGAAGTGAAAACCCGATCAACCACACGATTCGGGTCTTTTTCTAAAGCCCTCAACGATTTTAGAGCTTTCTTAATTACCACCGTATTAGTTAACCATATTTTTGTACTTGAATTAGTATGTACACCGTCGTCTTCATCGTATGTCAGTTTAGGGCTTGAGAGGAGGCGGCTGTGGTTTTCTTTTCCCTCTTTCCAGTTTGCGTCTTCGCGCTCGGGGTTTGTGTGTGTTTCTCTCTCGCGTTTGCAGCGGTTTTTATCTGCTGCTGCTGCACCATGGGACGGGTGATTAGAGCCCAGAGGAAGGGAGCTGGATCCATTTTTACATCGCACACCCATAGGAGGAAGGGACCGGCGCGGTTTAGATCACTGGATTACGCGGAAAGGAATGGGTACATTAAGGGTGTGGTGTCGGATGTGGTGCACGATTCCGGCAGGGGAGCGCCGCTGTTGAAGGTCACCTTCCGTCACCCCTTCCGCTTCAAACATCAGAAGGAGCGCTTCATCGCCGCGGAAGGTATGTACTCCGGCCAGTTTGTTTACTGCGGGAAGAAGGCGACTCTGTCCATTGGCAACGTGCTGCCGCTCAGGTCCGTGCCTGAAGGAGCCGTGGTTTGCAATGTTGAGCATCGTATGGGTGATCGTGGGGCCTTCGCCAGAGCTTCTGGGGACTATGCCATTGTAGTCTCCCATAACCCTGACAATGGCACCACCCGGTAAGCAAAGCCCCTATTGACCCTCTTCCCTATTACAAAACGAAGTATGAGAATTGTGCCACTTTTCCTTCGTCCGAGGCTAGTCTGAACTCATGCGGATATAAGTTCAGGAAGCTGAACGAACTAGGGTTTTGTGGCACTTCAGACTGCATCAGGCTGAGAATGAAGTTTTATTCTTCAAGGGAGGGAGGATCTGGTGTAGAATTGGTCTGAATCAGTGCTCTCTACAGTATGTAGGGAGATGGTGGTGAAATTTAGAGCACATGTGTCCTCTCGTAATGTGAGATCACACTGACAATTGGAGTGTTTGCATTTGCTGTGACAGTATCAAGTTGCCATCAGGATCAAAGAAGATAGTCCCAAGTGGATGTCGAGCCATGATTGGACAAGTGGCAGGAGGGGGACGAACAGAGAAGCCAATGTTGAAGGCAGGAAATGCTTACCACAAGTACAAAGTGAAAAGAAATAGCTGGCCTAAGGTGCGTGGTGTGGCCATGAATCCTGTAGAACATCCCCACGGAGGAGGAAACCATCAGCATATTGGACATGCCAGCACGGTTCGGCGGGATGCACCTCCTGGAAAGAAGGTTGGTCTTATTGCTGCTCGTCGCACAGGTCGTCTGCGTGGTCAAGCTGCAACTGCTGCTGCCAAGACAGACAAGGCTTAAGCTTGTATTAGGAGGTCTTGGTCACTTCACAGATACTTGGTATGCAGTGTTTGTTCTATTTGTCTTTCTTGCAAGGGATCCCTCAACATCGAGGCTTTCCCACGAGATGCTTTGCTAAGGAAACTTTATTGAAACAAAGCTCCACAAGTTTTGAGATTGAATTGCATATTCTCATGGATATAACTGAGGTGATTGTTGTCAATCAGGGTCTGTCTTTTTTGTGTAGTGTCTGGAGATGCACTTTCAGATTTGGGATCCATTTCTCATCACAAATTCTTTCTGACGTTGCAATCTTGTTGGGTACCAATCAAGATGAACCTTAAGGAACTTCCGATTAGCAGAATCCAAATTCCTTGCCTGGGGGGTGGAAAAGGGAGTTTCATGTGCTTGTTATGTCTTCATATATATGGAATTGTCACTCAGGATATATTCTGCCCTTCACCTTATTCTTCTTAGGATTCAAGTGCTCTGTTGAATGCACACAACTAGACACCGAGAATGCTGACCCAACTTGCAGACTGTCACTTAGCTGGGCCTCCCTAATGGGCCATCACTGAATATATGAATATATAATGGGCCTCAGGAATTCCAAACTTATCCCTTAGAACATCTATATTAGAGGGATGTTACCTAGAGGGTTGTGACCATGGCAATGTCTTAGGGAGCACATCGAGAACTATGGCAACATCTTGCCAACCTGATGGGAACACATTGGAACAGAAAAGACAAAAACAAAACTCCCCTGAGCTCTCATGGCTGCATGAAATTCCTATTTCCAAAACTGTTTGTTACTGTGTTCATCCTGGACTAAAAACCCCCAGTATAACCTGTTGGATACTTATATACCAAGTTGATTTGTCCAAAAGTTGATTGGTTTGGATTGCCCTTGGAGATATAATAACAAAGGTCTCCACTTTTATGGTAGATAGGCTGGGGAGTGAGCACTTTAAAACTCATTTAGAACTCAAAGGAGGTGGAATCCACACATACTTTTCATTTAGCTCAAAGACCATTTGTAGCAGTTCAAGTGTCTCAAAAATTGCTCAATTTGATAAAGGAATGGAGAACATAAGGGGTGTTTGGTGTAAGGGGTTCAGTGTCCAGGGATGGGTGAAATAAAATAGATTAAGATTTGAAGCTCAATTCCATAAAGGAATGGGGGAAGACATGGGTTGTTTAGTGTAAAGGGGTTCACTGTTCCACAATGGGTGAATCAAAACAGATTAAGATTTTAAGCTTAAAATTTATGGAATGGGGAAGATATGGGGTGTTTAGTGTAAGGGGGTTCAATGTTCCACAATGGGTGAATTAAAACAAATTAAGATTTTAAACTTAAAATCTTTGATCATTTCATCTCTGAAATAATGAGAAGTTTTGAAAAGCCTTAATTAATGCACCCATAGTTTTAAATCACTAAAAACACCAAAAGTTCCAAAGCAAAAGGAAAGATGCTTAGCTTTTCAAAAACTCGCCTTCTTATGCTCTTTGTCAACAACCCTTTCTCAAAATCAGCTATCAAAACATCTCTGCTAGCCTGCCATTACCAAGAACCATTTAAGAACACAAAACAAAACCACAACTCTATTATCACTTTCACTTCAATTACACATCGCAAATCTTCAGAAACCATTAAAGTGCAAAAGAGAACTTCACATACCCATATCCACACAAAAAGAACAGGACTTATCAACTAACCACTCTCCTGTAGTCTTTTGCTTTAGGCAGAGTGAAACACTTTCCATTAAGTCTTCATCCAATGTGTATTCATTTTACTCCTTTTCATCCCACAAAGGGTCTAGAGCTAGTTTTCCAAAAAAGTTGAAGGAAATCACTGACCCTCTTGCTGTGTTTTCTGCATTGCTCCTCTACTTCTATTTTGAAAGAACATTTTTATCGAACCGCCGCGCTCATTTCACACCACCCGGTGCGAAATATTTAATTTTGGACGATTTTCATTTTCGCATCGACCCACAAATAATTAATTACAATGGTCTGTCATTTCACACTTCAATG
>Ga0116227_10002428_pt1 | contig 42446 bp, 33 predicted proteins | sample S1TSphgellanicum_FD_89693 | JGI IMG/M metagenome (GOLD analysis project Ga0116227, IMG submission 89693) | Host-associated microbial communities from peat moss isolated from Minnesota, USA - S1T2_Fb - Sphagnum magellanicum MG | ecosystem: Host-associated > Plants > Peat moss > Unclassified... | reverse complement strand
GCAGATTCACACGAGTTAAGCTAGTCCCTCTTCCTAGTCTAATCCCTGGGCTCTCAACTCGACCCTCTACCCCTTTTTAGAGTTGGAAGCCAGGAGCGCGCCGCTAAGTCACAATTTCCACAACTTGACTTTGGGAAACTCTCAAGTGGGTTTCACCCCATGACTTGGGAGCGCATCAATAATCGTAATGGTGGATACCATCTTTTCTGCCTCAAGCCACAGCTCATTCAAGTTCTCGTCGACAATTGGTATTATTCATCATGTTCTCTTATAGCATTTTGATTCCTACTCAAACCATGCCACGCTTTTCCCCGCTTAGGTCTGGGGGGGGATACATGAGAATTTCATCTCAGCCTCTTCTTATGCATTGTATATATATATGTGCGTGCATATCTTTTTGGTTGATTAGTTTATACCTTTGACTTGCTTTAATCTTTTTGTTTAGTAGAGTTTATTACAGATTTACACCTTTATGACACTACACGTCACGACAATTGTCATGCCCGTACATGGCCCCATACGTGATGGCCAGTTACGAGCATGCTCATGTGCGCTTTTAGGGTTAATGTACAGTCTTAGGTGATTATACGTTATTAGGTACTTAGGGTTTCAGTTTGTTGGGATTTGTATAAAAGGCTAAGTCCTTCCTTTCTCTTTTTAGTTTTTCTAGAATTCTTTTGTCAAGAGAGTTTCCTCCATAATTAGATAAGATTTCTAGATGTTCATGGCAGCCATTACACGACCACCGTCTACATACATTACATCTTCTTCTTTCTTTGCAATTCAACTTTTTCTTTCATTCAATATATATGAGAATTTCATCTCAGCCTCCTCTTATGCATTGTATATATATATGTGCATGCATATCTTTTTGGTTGATTAGTTTATACTTTTGACTGGCTTTAGTATTTTTGTTTAATAAAGTTTATTACTGATTTACACCTTTATGACATCGTATGTCATGACACTACACGTCACAACACACCAAAAAAACCTGCTGCTGCTAGAGAGCAACCTTCACTTTTTTAAAAAAATCTTTAAAAAAACATTGCATAGAAATAAGTTTTTTTTTTTCAATTTTCTCATGTTGCTGCAAAAGTAACGATCAACCACAAGAGGGTTTAGCCAAATCTGACTATAGGACAACTAGAGAAATAGAAAATCTAGGAATCCTATAACATGTTGAGGAACCACTAAAATCTGCCCACATCCTCCAAAAATCTTGGAGATTTCAAAACTTTTTTGGAAATTTTCCAATAAGTTCATTTGACCATGTTGCTTGGGAAGTTTTTTTTAAAAAGCAAAATGGCAAATTTTCGCTGTACTTTTTTTAATGACATCCCTCTGTTATCATCTCATCATCATCAACCCTAATACTTTATACTTTCGCTGTACTATTTTTAATGACATCCTTCTGTTGTAATCTCATCATCATCAACCTTAACACTTTATACCCTCACGTGAATAAAGAATAGAACAAGGCCCCGCGTCTTAGTCTTGGCCATCTCCTGCTGCTCGGTACGCTTTTACAGAGTCTCACCAATACTAAGAAGCTACTTGCCCATTAGAGCACAATTGTACTAAGAAGCTACTTGCCCATTAGAGCACAATTGTGATGATGAACATGATGTAAGAGTTATTCCTGCAGGCGTTGATTCCACACTTGTGCTCCAAAAGAATTGTGACACACTATCAACCACCACCACTAACACCAACGTGTTTTGTGACCTGAGTTGGGTGAGCTTCTAAAGGAGGGCTAGGTATCGGGCTTTGAACAAGTGACGCTAAATACTTAGAGCTCTGTGCGCTGGTTATTTTTCTTGTCTAGTTGCGCACGTTTTCCCGCCCTGCATGCTTCTGCATAAAACTAGGCAGCATGGTTCTACATGCTAATTTAATTATGCAAATGAGCTTGGCAGCTTGGAAAAGTTCCATAATTGTGCAGCAGCAACTCGGCAGATTCGAAACCTGGACCTTCCAGATGTGGAATATGCTACAGACCACTGGCGCTGTTTCAGGAATTGTGCTGGTGCACTTTCTTTTTATGCCACAGGGCTGCACTGTCAGGCCCAAAAAGGGCGCCGGACAGTGCTCGCTCAATGGGGGGAGGGGGAGGGGGGGCAGGGGGCCGTTAGCATCTTGCGCTTTGAACACCTATGGATATCAGATTCAATGCTATTCAGATCTCTAGTTGTCTCTTGTGTGAGAACCAGGGTTCTGTTTTTTATAAATTAGAAAATGTGGGTGAATGGCAACAGGGCTACCTTCGAAACTATGCCTAAGTGACTTTTGAGGTGAGTTTGGAGTAGGTACATGTTCAAACCTGCACAAACTACAAACGTTGATGGGGAGTTGAACTGCAATATGATATAATTCTTTGCCCAATGCAACTCAAAATCCCGCCCACCACACTCAAATGTTTAAAAATAAAAGAATCACCAAGTCACTAATCACCAAGGCTCCAAACTTGTTCTGGAAACAAAAACACTAGAGTCCAAGACACAATAATGGAATGGACAAGAACACTTAAATGGCAACACCAATCTGCACTAAAACAATGGCTATTTCAACGAACTTCAAATACTCACTTAGTAGACTTTGAATCAAGAAAGCATTGTCACCAATCAAATAACACAATTTGGTCATTGGATTGGTGTCAAATGGCTCAATCATTGCCTTGGTGTATGGCTCTTCGTAATGAATTTGAACATACACATTTATAGGTCCAAGATGTCAGCATTTAAAGGTTTTGTAATTTGCAAAAATGAAGGCTTCACAATTTTCATTTCACAATAATGTTTCTTGATGACACCAAGATGTAAGGAAAAGATGAATCACCATTAAGATGCATCCAAAATTGTGGAAATGCAATGCTTAGAACATTCATCAATTCAAAATTTGGGAATCATCTCTCCAATTCATTGACAAGCGTGTATATTGCATTAGAACATTGACATTTCATTTCCATGATGGATGTCATGAAATCATCCCTGCACACTAGTGGTTGGCTTTAACAATTACATAAAAAATATGAGTTAGATAGTTGTGACTAGTCATGTGAAAAAGAAGGTTTTATGTACTAATGTAGCTATTAATTACCCAATCTTGGTTAACCGTGGCAAAAATATTTTCCACCACATCATAAATAACTTGGAAATGCTCATGTTGGTAGTTGTTCATAAGGTTAATGTACTTCATAAAAAGATCTACTAGGCAAAATTTTACAATTGCCATTAGATCTAAAATGAAGAAATCTCTTCCTTGGGCAAATTTGATAAAAAAATTCACTACCTCCAATAGTGGTAGCACATAAGACAATGTCAACAATGTTTTGACATCTCAAAAGAGATTCAACTTCGCTTGAATAATCACAATGTTGTCTTGTGACATTCTAATAATCAACATTTTATATTCTACCAAGACACATTTCAAATGCTCCAACATATTTGGACCATGTCTTGAAGGTAAATGCATATACTATGGTGAACCAAAAAATGCATTGAAAAAGTTCATTTCTACATTTTTTTGGTGTTGTCATTGCCTTTAAAATGAGTTTTCTAATTACAAATTAATTTTTTGCAAGAACAATGTGTTGTACATTTTTTCTAATACATTATAAAACACATTAAATGAAAACACTTAATCAAACTCAAAAATTATATATTGAAAAGTACTGGTGAATTTTGACCTTCCAAAAAATACTCAAATGCCCACTTTCATTAATAATGACATCCTTAACAAGAATTTTAGTCTCCATTTTGATCATACAACATGTGGCAAAGTACTATCAAACAAACAATTTAATAACCCAAGATCTATGAGTCCATCTACAATTATTTAGGGACGAAATAAGGATTGTGATTGAATTTAAAACACAAGTTTTCAAGTCCCCCTTAAACCAAAAAATGAACATATGGTTTTTCTTTTCTAATATGTTATTTCTACAATAATATAAATCAATTATGTGAGTCCCTTTTTTCAAAATTAAAAAAAAATACTGACTTAAAAACATCATGTAGTTAAAAGGTCAAAAAAAAAATGTTATGACACAAAAAAAAGGACATTGTAGTATGCATTTACCTTTAACATTCTTCAAGATCTTTAGTCCTCTTGTTTTCACAATCTCAACAAGTTTAGTGAATTCCAAATGTCACTTGGGGGAGCTTGAAATATAAAAATATAAATATTGAGGCAAATCTTCCAATGTAGCCACCATTGCCAAATTAGACAATATTTGCATAGCTAGAATAATTTTATGGGCCATGCAATGTTGCCCCATCATGTAAAGCCTATGTTTTTCCTTTAATGGTGATGTTACCTCAATGCAACAACCTTGAAAAAAAGAGGCTCCATCTACACCAAAACAAATGAATCTCTCAATTATTTTTTGGTTGGTCAAACCACCTTATTGCATGAAGGATTTAATAATCACAAGGGTTAGATTATTAGTAATTCCCCCTTCAACAACGTGTTACAATGTGAAAAGGATAGGCACTCTCCTCCATGCCTACATCACATACACATGGATTGAAATCCATGATTGATTATCAATAGTAATTATTTCATCAACATTCAAAGAAATAAACCTTGCCCCAAGAATTGCACTTTGAATTTTTTTAAGCATTAGTTCACACATCACATGTACAATCTCCTAATTAACTCCATTTAAATACCAATGTTTTTTTGGAATATCAAACACATTCAACTTCAAGAACCAATGTTGCATTGTATTGTAATAACTCATGGGGTGGTCATGAGTGAACAAGTGAAAAATCAGAATTTTTTTGAACAATCTTCTTCTTTTCAATATTTACACCATGAACAGCAATATAAATATTGTCATATGCAACTAGTCACTATGCAACTTGCACGCAACTAGCCATCGTTTGCAACTACATTGATAAGCTTGCAACTACAAAATTGAAATCATATAATTTTTGGGCCTACGGTTGTGTATGCAATTAATGATGTAAAAAATGGACACATGTCATAAAAAATAATGCCTTAAGCTTATACATACCTAAGTTAGTTTACCCAATATATCTACCTAGTTATGTAGAGTAGTATTATCCATAAATTACTAGGGTTAAACCCATGTTAACTAAAGCTAACCAAGACTAAACATTAGCTACAATGTTTTTGTTTTTTGTTTTTTAATGTAAATTTGATGAAAATAATAATAATAATAATGGGTAAAATTTTGATCCCACTTTTTTTTTAAGTGCCCAACCTTCTTTAATGATGTAACAAAGATTAATATTAATATGAGTATTTAATATTACTAAGTATTATTATCATTATTATTTCAATAAGTGTTATATATTTAAATATTAGAATATTATTATTTATTTATAATTTTAATTAATAATAAAAAATTATGCATTATTTATATTTTAAATAATATTGCTAGTGAAATGCATAATTTTGTTATTTCATATTATTATTATTAACACCATAATAGTACTATATTATTACCTATTAGTTATTATTACTTCTATTATGTTCATATATAACTAGTAAGTAAACTATGGTAGTACATAACATAAATAATAATAGTAATTGCATCTAATGTGCAACTAAGTTGGTCATGCTTGCAATTGAATTTTTATCCCATATTTTTTGGCTTTCAATCCAATTTTGCACACTATATAAGTAGGTGCAATAGCCATGCTCACAAACCAAATGTCCATGGGGATGAACCAATAAAAGAAGTCTAAACTTAAATGGTTAAACCAAAAAATGAAATTGAATTAATCTAAACCTACCCATTTTGCATAAGCCTACCTTTCAACCTATCTACATACCTTAGGCCTACTTATTTTGTAAAACATAATAATTACTTACCTACCAAAGCACCACATGACAACATTTTATTAACCCCAAATTGGATGATCTAGATTTCATTAATTAATATAAAAACAGTAGATGATAAGTGGGCCTTAAAATTACCATGTATCACCATATAATTGGTGTTTTAAAATGGACACATGTCAAATGGTCGATGGATGTTCCATTGTGTGTCATGTGTCATCATCCTAGTTGCGGAAAACTTTGACAATTCAGATTAATCCAATGAACTTTTATAATGAAAATAAAAAATAATTAAAAATGACACTTATTATTAAACAATTCACCCAATCTTAAAACATAACACATATTTAATTAATTGACTTTTGGTCCGAACTAAGGATGAGCAACAAAATGCCAAGTTGGCATGCAACAACTTGGGAAAACAGAACTCTAATCAGAATATGGATCTATGGGTATTTTCTATAATCTCTCCCATTCTATACCCACATTTTAGCCAACCCAAGGATACCCACTAAGGTTTCTGGCATTAACTCATCACAAATGTGCTACTTCAAGATTGCTCCCACCAAAGTCCCATATGAATGCATCCCTATACATGTTTTTGATTTTACAACTCGGACCTTTTTTGTGCATCATCATACCTCAACATCAATCCCTTATAGAGCTTAACACCAATAACAACACAATTGCCTGCGATGATGTAACTATTGGCGCAGTGGAAATCAAAACAACAACTACACATTTTTGTAGTCCTTTGATTTTACATGATTTACTACATATCCCACCAAAAACCATAGACCTATCGTTTTCACCTTCAAGCTCCCTTTCTTATCCTAGTCCAACCGCATCTCCTTCTCCTCTCCCTTGCATGCTTGAAGCACCCTTGGCCACTCATTTTTCTATTGCCAACTTTTTCACATAACACACAAACAACAAAGCTTCCTACTCACAGCCACAAACAAATAGTAATAATATAAACCCTGTCGCCTACACAAAGAAAGTTGATGACGGCTCAAAACAAAACCTAAACCCTAAAACAAACTTCTGTTAACACTATGAAAATCCAAGTGATTTCCTATCTAGTCAAAGTGGATCCCATTCATTGGGTCCAACCATACTACAATGAGCTACATTGCCCCCTTAGGTTTATTTTGGGACTAGATTTTAAATCTTTAAAAAAAATTTAAAATATTAAAATATTCTCATTATTCTATTATGTTAAGATTTGTATGAAAATTTTGCTATAAATATGTCATTTGCAAATCTTTTCAAAAACTTGTGATTGTGTTTTTCTATTTAAAAGCATTGGTCACAACAACATTCAAATATCTAAATTTGGTTTTTTTAATCAGTATTTTGATTTCAAAAATTTAGGATATGTATACCAATGTATTGAAAATAATATTGCATTAAAAAATCTCCATTTGTAATTTTAAAAATATTAATTACACAAAATTAAGTAGTGGTCTCAACTACATTGGTACATGTTTGCAAAACTACACCCTTTTCAAAATTCTCACATTGAAAAAATAACAAGAGAACAATCTATTCATCTTTATACAAGACATTGACACATATTGGGCTCCTATAAAACCAATAATGAAAGAAACAAGAATTGGAAAAACTCAATGTTAAAACCAAAATCCATTCCCATGTACAACTAGTAATAGCAAGAACCATTCATATGTAGATTTTGAGGATTAACATTGAATGAGTTGGTCTTTGATCCTAGGAATGTCACAAAACATGGCTTGACATATATAGATTTTTATCTCACATAATTAGGAAAAAAAAAACTAATATATTTATTAAATCCATTATGGAATGAAAGTTGCAATGTCAACTAATTTGTAAACATTGAAATGAATAGACTTAAAACAATTGCACTTTGAAAATGACACTCTTGACAACTAAGAGAAAGTTTTCATGCCCATGTAATTATTCAAGCATTGAATGCAAATTCATTAAAAAATGAAAAAATAAAATAAAATAAATATAAACTATGACCACAACCTACAAAATTCAAATGTTTGATGTCATTTAGAGACAAGAACATATAGTGTCTGTAATAAAATACATCAATATATTGATATATCAAAATGTAAATGTATATATTAATAATGACACACATGGTATGATAATGAATGTATGATACACACTTGACAATAAAAGCAAGTATGACAACAACAAGTAATGATTTAGAATACATTATTGCAACATTTAATCCAAATACATGAAAAGAAATCCACATAATATGTGTTTACCATGATCAAATGTCATGCCAAGTACTTAAACAAGTGATGATTTCTGCATACCTCCAAGAACTTGAAATTCTCCTCAAACCATCATCAAATAATTGTCCTACAAATGATATTAGGAGATTTTAATTATATTAGCAAGGGGTGTGTTACACTGTGGCCTCACCATTTACATTAAAAAGTATCTTACGGCAAAAGAAGAAGAATTATGGAAACTCAAATATTTCAACATGCAAAAATATAATCTTCAAAAAATCCTCCAAAAGAAACCAAAATCCTTCAAGCTATTATAACTCTATTATAACTAATCTCAAGTTTGAACACAAGCCAAAATATCATGTTTCAAAAATCCTCATAATAAAAATGGACCTATTATTATTATTACCTAGGGGCCAAAATCCCTTAAGCTAGCTACTATACTCTATAATCAATCTAAACACAATATCCTTGCCTTGGTAGGCAAGGCCAATAAACCCTTACACATGCCCAGAAGATGCATTCATGAGGGAAGACTTGAACTGAATGAGCTCTGTCCAGTGCATTTTGGGGCTCTGTCTTTTTGCACCCGGCATGGTTTTTGCTTTGAACCCCACTGTTTGGTGGTTTATGGCAAACAGTGGCTTTTGTGGCAGTGGCTGCAGTTGTAGCCATCTGCTTGTGTCTCTCTCTAGATCTCTCTCTCATTACACATGCCCAGAAGATGCATCCATGAGGGGAGATCATATTAAATACCCTGAATGAGATCTTATTACATACCCTGAATGAGATCTTTCTGGACCGTCCATTTTCAAGCTTGTCTTTTTGGACCCTGCATGGTTTTGATTCGAATCTCATGAGCAGTTTTTTTTGGGTAAACAGTACTCGTTGTTGCAGGGTGTTCAGAGCTCCACAATCACAATGGGGTGGTGAGTGCTGATGGACTCGCGTGGGCTTGGAACTTTCTCTACGTTTGCTTGGGATTCCCACGTGATTCTTTCTTCGGATCCCCACCTGATTCTTTCTCGCCCTAAATTACCAGCATTATTGGCAGTGGAAATGATCCATGTCAATTCACTAGAGTTATAATTGGCGTCAGTCAGGATTCCATCTAAATCTTATAAATAGCCCGCATACAGCTAAGTTCCCTCAGAGCTCCACTCCCTATTATAGCAGTGTCTCACAAGATCCATCGTTACAGATTAGCAACCCTCTCTCTCTCTCTCCTCTGCTTGCTTCTGAGGACTTTGCCGCTGCAATCGTTGCAAAATTGTGTAAGTTGAGGAAATTTAGTTGTCTATTTGATTTGAGTGTTTAATTAATTCTTCAATGGCGAGTCTCAAATCGCTTTTGCAAACTCCCTTGCAGATCTCATCTCTCTGTCTTCGTCCATCCGTTAAGGGAAAAAAAGAGTATTGCAGCTCCTCTGCTCAAGTTTCGTATAGGTTCACTACTGCCTTCCATCGAGCGGAGGTTCGTTCTCCTCTTGTTGTGTCTTCACTTTCTCGCACAGTAGAACCCCTTTTGAAGTCGGCTGGATTGCGTACGGTTAGGCAAGCTGTTTCTGCTTCTGCTAATGCTTCCAAGGAGTTACAGGAACTTGAGTTGCAGGAGGAGTTACAAAGCGTGGAACCCAGGCGCTCTCAGACTTCTGACGAGATTTCGTCGTCGCCAACCGTCGTCACCTTCACGATTCCAGATGGGTCATTTGGTGCCGACTTCTTAGCGGATTACGAATCCGTATCAGCGAACTGGTGCCATCTTGCGATCACCACAGACTTTGGCGAGTTCGAGAAGTTTGTGATGGCTGCCCACGCGCTGGTGCGAAGGTGGCTCGCTCCCGAGCTGGTCGCGGAGCTGGAGTGCTACGCGTACGACGCTTCGGCACCGCCGGTTCTCGTCATCCGGGGGTTCCCGGTAGATACCGGGATTCCGGCCACCGGCAAGGGCTGCTGGCTGCAGAAGCCCCCGAGGTTTTTGTCCGAGACGCTGCTGGTGGGGATTTCAAGGATAATTGGCCAGCCTTTCAGTGTGGACGTAACCGAGCAAAATCCTCCCTACCAAATTCCATTCGGAATGGCCCTCTTGGTCCGAAACATTTTCACCACACCCGAACATGCCGATCAGGTGAGTACCATTTGGCAACCATAACGAATCGGTCGGTTCGGTTCTGTGTAAAGGGTTATAAAGTCCTAGGTTCGCAAAACATTTGATTTTCTACAAGTTCTTTCCGCGTAGGGTAGGCTACTGAAATCTTCTTTCTCTCGACAGGTGGGTGTTGGAGGCAGCAAAGAATTTCTGGACTTCCATGTGGATTTCTTCCGGTTCCCGAGCCAATTCTTCCCACAAATCTTCGCCTTCATGGGTATAAGAGGTGACCCGGCGAAAGTCGGGCGCACTCTATTTGTCGACTTCCGCCAGCTTTATTCAAAGCTGGATCCAGCTGAGATAAGAGTCCTCCGGGAAGAGAAGGTTACTTGGGACATAGAGCCGAAGCCATTCTCAGGTTATGTGATCGAAGGCCCCCACGATAGACCCTATTTCAATCTCTTTGTGGAGACTCTAGCGGGTGTCGACGGTTTCGACAAAATGGTGAAGGCAAGCCCTGAATGCAAAGCAGCTTACAGGCGTGTGAAGCAGTTGGCCATGGAGCTCAGATGTCCGGAGGGGGTGTGGTTGGATGCTGGCGATGTTTGTATTTTACATCAACGGAAGGTAGCACATGCTCGTAGTTGTTATGAACCCAAATTCGACGGAAATGACCGATGGATGCAACGTGTAGCCATCACCACTAGAAATATTTGGGACGATGGCTCACCCATTCCGTTCCCTGTCCGACGCGTTCCACTATTGAGCTGAAAAAAATGAAGACTTGTGGTTTTGTAACAGGGACACACAAGCAATCCTTTCCGGTTGAGAGAAAGCTGACGGAACTGTAACAAGGGGCGGTTTCGTTATTAAAACTAACTAAGCGAATAACAATAAGCAATTTCTGGTGTGAAAAAAGCCCAATGTGAAGATTTGCAAAACATTATAGCACTTTAGAATTATCCGGAAAAGTAACCCTGTCTTCACCCTGTCTTTGGGCCCTCCTTTCACACCCCTATCCCTCTCTTTCAATGGTATCCGCAAAGTAAAAGACAGTTTTATTAAATCTCAGTATGAAATGCTGAAACTCGGTAGCATTTAATGCACGAGGTCAGAGACTAATTATAGTAGTTGTACAGATAGGAGCAGTGAAAATATATATTGATGGTTTTCTGAGTTTCTCATCTCCCCTTATATGCTAATGTACTTTTTTGAAGGTTTTTCTTTTGAATCTCACCCTGTGTATGACCAAACTCAAAGTTCTGGTGCTGTGTTTTTTTTCACTTTACGGATAACTCTATTACCTTTCTAATCCACAGGCAATTGAAGAGTTTATCTCACAATCCCCAGATCTTAAGTGTCTAGTAGAAATACAAATTGAGCTGATTTGTAAAACCTCAAAATAAAAAAGACTAATAATACCAACCTTTTAATGGAGAATGAATTAGTGATAAAATATGCCAAACAATAATAAGCTAATTTTCTTTAAAATCTAGCTTGGCTCATAAGTTTTTTGTTCACATGCCTGCTTGTCACTTATGATTACGTATAGTTTGTTCATTTGGTTCCAAGAGCTCCTTTAGAGGAACCACACCCACACCCATTATGTGAACCTTTACTAGTGTTTATCACATCCAACACAGAATGTTTATTATTATTTCCTCAACCTCACCTATAAACACAAAAAACTGTACAGGAAATTGTACAGGATTAGGTGAGAGACTAATTCTAATGCCACCTCCTGGACCAATAATTTATGGCCAGAAGACAATCAGAATTCTTCACTTTGTATTTGTGAATACCACCCTATATGTGTGTGCAATTCAAAGGTGTGTTCAATAGAGGAATGTGTAACGTCTACGTAGAACTAAACCCGATTTTGAACCAAGCCCAAAGGTTCTTGAATTTGAAGAAATGTTAAGAACTGGTGTGACCAAAACTTGGGGCACAAAAGATTTGCCAACTACACTAACTACATTATCATTCCCAATTACACAATTCATCCTAACACTTGACAAAATTTATTCATGGTATCTTGGAAGCATATTTCCACCAAACCTTCAAAATCAACACACATTATTTGCTATAATCTTTAACAACCTTAGACTGGAGAAAATGGATTAAAACTCTCTTTGTTCACATGTAACCTAAAAACAGTGTCAAATGTTTTCTGTGGATGAAGGCTGCAAACCCTAATTCAACTTTATGGTTGAACTGTTGGCAACGTGGTGTTTCAAGGGCGCTGAAGAAGTTGTTTTCTGGTTTGTTTTTGTTTTTGGTTTGTTTTGTTGTTTTGCAGGTTATTGTGAAGGGATCTTGGTGAGCTAGTTTCAATGATGGAGTGTGATCCCGGCTACTCAATGGAGACTCTTTATGAGTTGTGTGAATCACGGCTCTATGAGGGGATTAGTGAGGAGATTTTAGGGGAGTGAAAGGACAAGGAGAGGATGAATATATATGATGCTGGTTGAAGAGAAGGAGATAGATTTTTTTTTGGTGAAGAAATGAAGCTAAATTTCTAGATTTTCATGATAACTAACAAGTGTGTAGTGGATTTGGATTTTGGATTGTAATTAATTAGGGGTAGAAGTTGATCGAGATTGTTTGCTCTCATAAAAATCCTAACGCTTGAACTTCCGTTGTGCAAGAGTGTCAGGAAGAGGTCTAGAGGTCTTGCATGTTTTTTTTAAGGACCAACACAAGGGAGATGATGAGTATTGTTGTGGTAGCTCCATGTTTGATGGCTTGGAGATCTTAAGCTAAGTGTGTAATGTGTTCATCCTGAGGAGAGAGTACCTGCTAGATTGTGGGAGCTTTGGGGATTTTGGGAACAAGGGGATATTGGAAAATGGAATACATTACACTCACTGATCCGATCTTGAATCTTTGTCCAGTCTCTAAGAGGAACCACATGATGTAGTCAAGTTAGTATATGTGGGATTCTTGTTGTTGGGGTATGAACTACCATTCCCCTTAAGCAACCAGTTGACTCCTTGAGAGAAAATCAAGAGAAAACTGATCCCTTGTGGTCCATAGAAATAAAACAATAAAATTTAGATATCTATAAGGAATTTGATGAAGAAATAATATTTGAAGCAAATATTTTTGTTTTAGTATGACTTTGGCAATACACATTGAATTTATCTGTCCAACATTAGGGGTTTACACACGTAGAAAGTAACTCCCCTTTCTTTTTGGTGACACACCTCTTTAATCTATAGACAAGTATCATCCCATGCTCATAAAGATAGAAATCCAGAATGTCCACCCTTGGCTCCCCATTGATGAATTCCCAAACCAAAGCACCTTTACTCCATGATCCCACAACAAAGATGAATTCAACCCAAATCTTTATGCATAAACTTGTCAAACTCATGAACCTAGACATTGTCATCCATTCTAGATCTTTGGTTTCAAGCCAAGGAAAATGCAAGACATTGTTGACACTACTTTGTTCTATGAATTCATAGAAAGGTATACCAACCCAATGGAATAAAATTGGATAAACCTTTATTGTAGAAAACATAATCAACTAGAAGAACATGATGATTTCACAAAACAATGACACTTAGCTTTTTTTATGTCTGTCCTTTGCCAAGAAAGTTGTTCACCTTAAATCTTCCCTCTAGCTCCTTTTGTCCATCCTTCTTCTTGCATTTCCTTCACAAAAAGAATCCATACAAAACTTATCAACTAGCACACCAAACTTACACACAAACTAGGTACAGAAGGATAAAAGTAATGGCGATGATAGCTAATTGCCATTGTTGGCCACCATCACCTTCCTCTTTCAAGGACAAACTACCAAAAAGTTGGTAGTCAATGTCACCATGCAGAAAGCGTAAAATGAAAACCCTTAAAATGTCATGCCCCCATAGGACATGTCTCTAAGTTACACTAGAACTATAAAATTTTAAAATGGGAAGAACTAACATCAAACACACACCCAAACAAACCTTCAATTGTTTTTAAAGGATCAAAATTTGGATTAGAGGTTATTTTGAAAAAAAAGAATTGCACAACATTGGTTCAAACTCATTTTGACATTATTAAAATCATGTAATTCATTGAAAGTACAATGTACAAGCTAGTTTATTGACATGCTTTTAACCATGGTAAAGGGTGTTGCCACCCAAAGTGGTTGGGTAATGGGTTTTTCTCAAAGACCTAATTGTTTTATTCCTAAATTTGACATGTTGAGTGTAGATCACAAACTTATTATTTTATTTTATTTGAATTTCTATTGTTTGTTGTGGGAGGTAAAACTTCTCATATTGGTTTGTATCAACACAATGGGTAGTACCTCTATTTTGTTTTTGTTTTTTGACATAATCGAACCTTTTGTTGAATTCATTTCTGAATTTTTTTTGCAATGAGTGATGGAATAAGTGTGAATTTCAAAAAAATACTACTAATTTGGCACTAGATTTTAGCAACATTGTGAGTGCACAACTCATCTAAAGCTAGGCAGTTCTTAGAGGTTGGCGGTTATCACTTATAATGTTAATTGCCAAGGTTCATGTGTGATAACTAGCTTAAACTCATGGGCAAGTATAAAGGTAAATTTAATACTGACCCAAACATTGGTATACATTTTATTGGTGGTTTTCTAAAATCAAAGGACCAGTTCTAACCTTTGATTGGAAGTTTTCAACAAATCATAAAACAATAGATATTTAAACCTTGACATTTAACTAAGGTTTTTAAAAAATCGAATAATAGGATCAAAGAACTTACCCTATACCACTTGTTCTTGTTAGATCTTTCATAAAAAAAAAATTGTCATTCCTTACCGTAGCCTAGGGTTAGCTTTCACATCAACAAAACAAATAGGTAAATTTATCAAAAAACTCATTTGTTTTAGAATTTTTGAAATACATAGTTTTTTGTATCCATATTTTTTGTATTTCCTTCCAAACTTTTGAAATGTAACCTAATTACTAACAAAATTAATGTGAATGTCTTTATTCATGCAACCTTTTTGATGATTTTTTTTGAAGATTCATCAATTTCACAAAATTTAATGTCTTGTGACATAAAAGATTATGTCATTATGTAAAACATAATTTATTCTATTTGTGACTAAAATATGAAGCAATTTCAACAAATATTGTTATTCCTTGTTCTTTGATTGCTTTTGAATCAAACTACACAATGGGACATTCTTCATAAGTAATGTCTCATAATGTTTAATGATGTGTTTTAATCATCAAAATTGTGACTAATTTGATTTTTAAAAATTATATAATGAAACAATAAAATTGATATAGCTTGTAGCTTATACAATTCATAATGTTTTAAATTAACGTTTAGAATTGTTTTGTAATGAAACAATCTTTTTGTGTACTCCAATTGTAATTGCAATAAAAAAAATCAACAAAGATGACCTTTGAAACTTCCAAAGACTTTTCATTTTCCTCCCTATAATATACTTTGTGTTTGGTTGTGAATACTACATGTGAATGATTACCCAAGTTCTTTCCTCAAGTGACGGTCATAAATTGCCACAACTCTTAGAAAACATTGTGGACATTCATATAACTTCCTAATGGACTAAGGCATGGTGCTATCAATTTTGGCAATCGAGTGTTGAAACTATTATTTTTGAGTTGTTAGACATGTAAACCCTTCATTATTTATCTTTCGAGTTTTCAACATAAGGAGTGTAAATTTTTTCAACAATTTCAATGCAAGGAAATAAATTAATGTTAAATGTTAAGTGCTCCCTTTTTGTTAATACATGCACAACACATGTGAAATATTAATGAAGATGAACAAGATTTTAGGGATTTATTTGAAGATGTTGAGATTATGGAAATGATGGCCAAGTGCCTAAGTGAACAACTTTAAAGCATACATGGATAATATTATTTATCTATAGTTCATATTTTTCTTCATATTTTTCAAATAACCTTTTAAAATGCTATATTTTTAGCTTTCTACATATTTAATTGAAGTATAATTTATGAAAAATTTCAAAAAACATTTATTACTAAGCAAAGTCAATGTAGAATTATTTTAAATTTTCAAACATGACAAAAGAAATTTGGCAAAATTTTCAAAAAGGACATTTTGAATTAATATGTGTCAAATCTAACACCAACATAGGGTATCATTTAACAACATAGATTCCAAGGCTTATATGCAAATTTTTTGGATGAATGGAACTTTGTGTAGTTGCATGTGCATTAACATAATTTTATTGTGAACATATTAATTGGTTATACTTGATTTAAGTTTGATAAGAGGTTAATATTTGATTTAAAATTTTCTTAAATTCTGCTAAGGGTTTTTAAAAATTGGTTAGATTTGAATGAAATTCATAACCTACACAAAAAGTTGGGTTGGGAAAATACTAAGCATAGATACAAGCCAATTAGTTTGATTTTATATGTGCTTTATATGTTATATTCTAGGAGTAAAAGGGCAAATCTTCAACTGTAAGGAGGATAAATATCTTCACATATTAATAGGTGGCATGCTTTGATAGATTTTAGGTTAACAAATAATAAATATTTATTAAATTTAAACAAAAGGGCGTTGATCATTAACCCTTTTCAAGGGTCATAGTCCTAGCTTGCAACCAAACTTGGGAGCAATGTGATTAGGCACATCAAATGCAAGTTGGAAACTTGCTCAAAGGTTTTGAAAGTTACATTCTCACCCAAATAAAATAATTTGGAAACACTCTCAAGACTCTCACATGTTCAAATTGACCTTGGAAAGGTCAAATCTTGTTTGAATGGAATGATCATTAGCTCATTGGAAAGCTCTTAAAAAAGGACTATAATAAATGGGCTTGCATGTGATAAGCTCCCCTTTGGTGCCCACACCCTAACCATAGCTCTCTCTTAAGTGGACCTATACATTGAAACCTCCTGTTATTAATGTGTTTTTTTGACGAAATTTGGCAAAATTGATTTTTTTTTGCAAATTGGCAAACTTTTTCATTTTTAGAGTTTTTCATTCACCAAATATTTAAGAAATTCTATTTTAAAAAATCGCCAAATTCTATCCTAAGTTTTAATAGGTAGCCAAAAATATAGAAAGATATTAGATTAAAAAACTTTCATATGTTCTTATTGCCAAATTTGGTTAAATCTTCTTATGGATGATCACCACTTGAGCAACATCACAAAATTGAAAAAGAAAGAAAGAAAAAAACCCTACCCACTATACATAGGAAATTATGAAAATTATGTTTTCATAATTTCCTTCTATACAAGAGAGTGCCCACTTGTATAGTGCCCACTTGCACATGCTCACTTAATTCATTACAAAGGCTAAAGCATGCTCCTAGGGTTTTACCCTACACTTCAATGTATGGGTGATCCTAACTTGAAACAAAACCTCCACTTCCATATGATGTGCATGTGTTGTCTTGTGATGTTTTAGTTCATTTTATGGAACAAAAAATGTAGGTTAAAACAAGTTTGGATCATGTATTTGAAACAATTCTCATAGATCAAAACCCATCTTAATCTATACTTTAAATGGTTTTGTTGCACAAAGGTCGATTAAGTGAACTAAGACATCACAAGCCCACACATGTTGCACATCAAATGTTTTTGTCTTTGGGTAGGATTTAGCCACATGTTTAAGATTAAAATATGGACTTCCCAAGGGAAGTTCATTACACATGCATAAAGACCTCATCTTATGAGAATCAATCACCAAGTTGGCATTGATTTCCTTCTTGAACACTCTTGGGTTTATTTCATTATAAATGTCATCACACAAACTCCTAATGAGAGAATATAAACACACAAAAACCCATGTAATGTCCTTTCTTAGAACCCCTTACAATACTTGAAACATCAAATTATTAGTCCCCCATCACTCAAGTTCTGGTGTTATCTAGCATCCCCGAATCCCTCAAGCACTTATCTTTGACAAAATTGCATGTTCCCTTGAATCTTGAACTGTATTTTGTTGCCCCAGTAGAGAAGATGAAGATCAAAAATCCAGAAGCACTTGGAAGCTGCTAACAACATCTATCTTTTGAACATGTGTCTCTCTCCAATTGACACTTGACATTTTGGATGATAGCAAAAATGGGTCATTCATGTATTGATTGTGATTAGTACACATATATGCACAAAATGAAAAGTATTACATTTTAATCAACTTGAAACAAATTGCATATGCAAACAAAGTTTTTCAAGGTATTCATGAACCCACCTTTTTAGATGAGTATTTGGTCGCACCGAATGTACAGAATAATAATTTGATTCTTTCTTGGTTGTTTCAATCAAAATCCAGAGCTAAACATTAGAGGAAAATCATCTTAACAAAACTCATCTAGACATTTTAGGGCCTTTCTCACCAATCAAGTGGATTATTGGCACCTAGTGAAAATTTGATCTCAATTACCACCTCAAAGGTTTGAGATTTGGCATTGCAGTGACTCTGTAGCTGTATGCAGCAGGTTCTAGTTCTTTTTCAAAATCTCTGTTGTCTACAAACACCTGCAACCCAAAAAATACAAAAACAAACTCCACAACATGAAATGCCAAATTGATGAAATGAAAATTTCAACCACCTTCCCATGTGCACATCAAATCTTTGAAATTATATTCACTAATATCCTTCAAAAGCATTGCAATTGAACAATCCAAAAAGAATGATATTATTTGATAGCATTTTCTGTGCTATGAAGACTGCTAGTTTATATTCCAAAACCCACATCACAACACTGTCTCCTCGATTGGTGCACTAACCTTATTAGAAACATCAACTAGACAATTTTGATTATTACATCAAAGTGATTGTAAGTAAATCTGTTGTCACTTCCTGTGATGGGTGATTTCAGAGTAACAGAAAAGAGAGATTTTGTCAAGATCTATATTAGAATGGAAAATGTCAAGGTTGGGAAACATGTTGTAGTTTCTGTGAGTCGATTAATCTGCATTGAAAATTTTGACCAAATAATTTACTTACAGTTTTCCAACCATCAGGGTCAAGGCAAGAGACAATCTTTGTGTCAAGTCCAGGTAGTGGACCAGCCTCTCGCACAATTTTTGCACCTGCTTGTTGTGCAGCAGCACTAGTCTTGTACACATCATTTGTACCTATTGCAATCTGTTCACATACAACATAATTTCTAAATCACAAATTTCTAGTTGACATCTTCAAGGCATGAGGGGGGGGACTATCTTTCTTTCTTTCTGCAAGAGTGTGTTTGAGAATTCCTTGACATCTATGAGAGTTGACACTTCTAATTTACCAAGCAGAATGACAATTCACAGTTTCTGTGGAGAAGAAGATGGTAGGCAAAAACACAAAGGGTCAATCATATGTTGATTTCAGGAACTGACAAGACAAATGAATCATGTAGTAAATAAAACCTGTGCAAATGCAGTTCCAAGATCGTATTCTTCAACACCATAGCTGTACTCAAATTCCAAGACAGTTGTCCTCATTTCACTCTCGCCATACCCCATGTACGCATATGTTTTCTGACAACACATAACCATGTAGTTATACAAGTGCAATCCTCAAACTCTGCCTTTCTGAATTTATACATGCCATTAGTGAATGAATTTTACGCTTTCACAGTTCTTTCTCTGTCTCTGTTATCCTTCATGAATTCCACTGGCTATATGTCTCTGTGTTTTCTAATATATAGTTTTACATACCAAATCATACAACAAAATGGATATTTTTGAACACCAGGTTATGCTGGCTTGAATGGGAAACTTGACAAGTGAAGGATGATTCAAAGTACCTTCTGGGCAGGGTTGTCTTTCCTTGCGAACAGCTTCATCCCATATGCCTACAATGGAAAAAGAAAAATGCTCAAATTGAAAAAGAGAAGTGCTCAACTATGGGTTGTGGTATCTTCTACATTTATCATAAAACTACAACATTGAAATTTCTCAAAATCTTTTAAAAGGTTTGTTGGTGTTTTCTGGTACCCAGTACACAACAAACTCAATAGTTGGAATTAAAGTTCATCACATGGAAATCACTTACATCTTGGTAGAAGAGGATTGTGCGGTCAATGTCCCCGACTCTAAGACTGACTTGGCAAAATGGTTCTCGAGTTTGAGCTCTTTGAATAAGCTTGAACTTGTAACCTGTAGGATCTTCCACAAAAGTATGGACAACAGTGCCAACTTTTACTGGAGCTGCCACTTTACCACCCTTGGATTTGATAAGATCCAAAACCTTCTGTACCTGTTCAAAATGCAAAATGCCATATTAGCTCATGAAATCCTTGAACTCACTCATTGCAAGATTCATTGCAAGTTTTAAACCTTTCTTTTTTTGGGGAAATCAATTTAGTAAACAAGAGAAGAGAAGAAAGTATCTTATCCAGATATCATTCTTAAATACACAAGCATTGCAGGTGACAAAAGGAGACAAATAAGAAACTTACATTTGGCACAGCAATCCCGACGTGACCAAAACCCGTCCCTATTTGGTACTTATCCCACCCATAATCTGGCAAGAACAACTGTGGGTTGTTGAGGTTTAGAATGCAGACCCAACCAAAGGTAAGATTTTGAGCAAGTTCTAGCACCTTTGACAATACAAACTAGGTTTGGATAGCAAGTACTTTAGAACAAAGAATTTGCTTCAAAGTTTTAGCAAATGAAGATTCTTCTGGGTTACAATGGTCTAGGGCTGTCTTTGAGGTTTGATTTGATCCTAGGGTAGTTGTTGCATGGTCAATTTTGCAAGTGCAGGTTTTGCTCAACGCATCTTGAAGAATGGGTTGTCAGATTTGTCAACCTTTAGTCTGCAATTCCATGTACTCTCCACAAATTCAAAGGCTGCAAGTGATTTTGAAAGGTGTAATGGTTCAATTCATAATAAAATGACCCATGCCTCTGCCCGTTTGATTGCTTGCTTAGAATGTGGTGGGCTGGCCAATTCAAGCTAATGTGACAGAATGTGATTAATGGTTATCGAGGGTGAATATTATTTCAAATATCCATGACTATGTATCCTATAGTTTGTAGCTTGGAAAGGCGAGACTAAACCCAAAAGATTCAGTTGATTTAATTGCAGGGTGTCAAAGTGTTTGTCCTCAGTGAAAACTGTTGCCCTCTGGAGGAGTATGAAACTTAGAATTTGAGCACAGGCGAGGCCATCTAACTCTCAAGGATGCTTCCCCACAACTCGAGTTTCAAGACTCCTATCTTGATTTTGCTGAATCAAGTGCTAATAGTGCATTGTCTAAGCATCTTCTGTGGGGAGGAAAGAAACTCACTCAGCGTCAGTTCAATCACACAATGTGAGTCCTCAGCTCCATACCCAAGAAATGCATTTGTGTATTTTTCATCTGGACAATCTCGCTTCCTCAGAAGTGTCATCCCCAAGCACTTTACATAGAAACTGCATGTCATATATGCGCCCCAGGAGATGACAAATTTCCAACAACATTTTCACAACTTGTTAGAATAAATCTCTTGACATCATAAATTTGCAGCTTAAGAATTTTCCAGTAACAATCATGCCATCAAAAGCAAAAGACTCCTTTTAGCAATGGGATGTAAACTAACAGTTCACACCAATTTCCAACTAATTTTGTTGTCCAGTTGGTTCATGATTTTTTCAAAGGTTGGGAAAAGCTTGGTGGCAATAGAAACAAGTCCATACTCCATAGTTTTTTCAAGGTCAACAACACGATAGACAATATGAAGCAACCGGCGTTTGTCAAGTCTGGGCCATCTTTTGAGCTCTTCTGAGGTGCTGGATGCGGAGGCTAGCTGAGACATTGTTGGACAGATGATATATACCTGCATTTAATAGATATGTGCCTGATCACAATGTTGCAATATTTTTTACCTGTGTGTCTGAACTTTTTTTCACTCACATTTGGAACAAATTTGTCTAAAGAGAGAGAGCTTTCAGCCATTCATTGCACAGAAACATTAGAATGATCTTCTTGAGAATATATTGTGAATACCAAGAATCTCTTATGAAGTTACAAATGTGGAATTTCCAACAAAACAGCAAAGTCTGATGTTCATGAGTGAAAGAAAGTCCTGTGCATTATTATATGCCCAGTGCATCATCATCTTTGGTGCAATCATTTCTCCAAATTTCACCTCTCTATATCAAAATCATATTGTCGACATGGACATGAAGTTCTCTGCCTTGTTGCAAGTTGGACTTGCGGTCTTTTGATTAATACACCTGCATGGTGTGAACCTTTTGGACTTGTCACCCATTTGCCACAAACATCGTACTACTCTCTGCTTGTGTCATTTTAACAAACAGACACTCAATTTGACTGAAGCAAGGAAAAAAATTAAGCTTCAACGTGGGCTTTAAGCACGTGCTCAGAAAAGTATTTCTTCTGCAACAACAATCAACCAAATAGATGAAACTTTGAGGAATTATGTTGTTTGCCACCTTTTGTGTCAAAGAGTGATGATACCCATGTATACCAGGTATACTGATCATGAAACAAAATGTGTGAGCATCAAAGTGTTGTGAGCTAAAAGGTTTCAAAGAGGCTTGCATTGGAATTAAGCTATAATATTGTTGTGGGAAAATTCTGGAGCTTTTTCCAACTGAAAAATAACTGTCTTGAAGGATCACAAGAATCTGACCATGCTCCATTATGGGGAAAGGGGAGCAATCTTTTCAATCCCAAATGTAACCAAAAGGTCTTAGTGGTTTTCCACTAAACTGAACAAACCCAAGATATGATCCTGGTTTACTGAGCAAAGAAGGGTATTGGACGTTCTCAAGTAGCAGTCAGGTTACTTTGTTACAAGAGCTGGCGGAAAAAGGTTGCCTGAGCAATTGTCATGAATGATTCATATTTTTGTTCAATAGTTGTAGTGCAACTCATTCTGCACTGGTACATTTTAGGGAGATTACAGGACTAGTTTTTTTTCAAGTAGAGATGTTTGTAATATGATGGTTGCTGCTGCAACAGCTCATTCTGAAGATACAAATGATGTCAGGAGAATCCATTGGTTGATGAAATGGGAATGTTTCTGGAGATCATCAATTCAAGTGTGTGTCTTTGAGTAATTTTTCACCATCTATCCTCCCAAGTCTTTTAACTGCTATGACTACATTGACTTTGATTCTCTACAAATCAAAAGTTGCAGCTTTCCTGAAGCACCACCCACTTTTTAGTCCTGAAATTTTGACACCTGAGAACTTAGTTCTCTGGTCAAAAATAATTACCTGCTTGCTATCACTACCTGCTAGAGCAAGTGAGAATCCTCAAAGATCAGTAGTTTATTGACCACCCCCGCTCTTGTGGTTTAATTTTCAGGGAGTATGATTTGCATGATCTTAGAGACAACTGAAGTTTTTCAGTTGAACAGGAGATCTCTGACCCAACAGTGGCTGAAGGTCAGATCTGCTCATGGATCAGTGCATGTGAATGAGCTAATTTACGAGCTTTGTGTGCATGTGAATCTAAGTAGGGAACCAGGGAATCAAATTGTAAGTTGAGGTAATTGGTTGATTTTCTGCCCAGCCGTAGTCATGAAGTAGAGCCAGTGCGACGCCATTAGTCCAACCAAATCCAGTCTGCAAGAGTGATCACAAAACCCAACAGAAATTCAGTTTTACAAAATCAACAGAAATCATGTTCTGGTTCATAATAGTAGAAACACTAACATCCCATGTGGAACTCCAAAACATCTGGCAATAAACATTTGTCTACAGCACAAAATGGACAAAGTTGAGAGATAGAGTCCTCAACTTGATGGGTGGAGGAGATAATTCAGTAAAACTCATTTGGGAGACAAAGCACAAGTGATCTTACTTGAGTTTCGTATTCCCCTCCACCGCCAATCTTTCCACAAGACCTGACATCATATTTTTCAACCATACGGCCAGTCTTCTCAAATGCCAGATAATTGGACTTCAGCCAACGCCTTGAAATATCCTGTGCCAACTTGTTGGCTTTTTCGGAGTTCAATGTGGCAAGTCCTTCTATTATCATGTGCTGCAGTGGAGCCCAAGCATTTGGAAAGTCCCTGGTTGATACAAAAACCATCAATGTCACATTATTCATTCTTTTCTGGCATTGGGTTGAACTTTTTCTGTCTATGACTGACTTCAAATGAGTTCCTTTCTTTCCCTGGGATGTAGTCATTGAGAATATTAAGTACAGGTACAAACCATTGCTGCCCTGTTTCTCTAACAGAAGTAGCTATGCCTCCTGGATGTAGTAGTCCAGAATTGCTGAGTGCCCTCAACACCTTTTCTCCCTTGGCATCTCCTGCGCACACATAGCTTCCTTTTAAGTTGCATCACCTCAGAAGAACACAGGATTTCTAGAAGGAAAATTGTTCCTTCAACATGTCCCAACTGCCTAGCAAATCCCCAAGGATACCGTCATATCTTAAGTCATTTCTGGAACCCAACTCTCAGCACAAGTATTAGCTCATCTGGAAGATTCAACAGTATACAAAAGAATTTTCTGATTTCCAGTTTTCCAGCTAATATGTACAACTTTTGCCTGTTAGACAAGTAAAAGATACACAGCAACATTGGCAAAGTTTAGAGAAAGTCTAGCCCTAAGCCATACACATGACTTTGGAGAGAGAGAGACTGACCTGGTGGCAACATCCCACACCAGAGAGGGACAAAATTGGAAGCATAGGACTCCAAATTCAATCTGCCACTCCCAAAGTCATAAACCGCCTGCCAATACAAAGATCACAATCAGACTACCAGTTGTCAAAGCAGATGACAGCATTCAGAAATCTAGATTATTCATCACTAAAGGGTACTACATCTCTGACTATTGAAGCCTCCGAAAATAAATAAATCTCACCTTTTGCATGTCAACAGATTGGACTTCAGAATCGTTCAAAGGGAGCCAATAGTCAAACCATTGACCCATCTCCTCATTCCAAAGGATAGAATTGATGGCCAATCTCCGAGCATTAGCAGCTTTAGTGTAGTGTCTTTCTGCTGCATGGTCACCGGCAACTCTTGCTAAAAACGCTATGTCCAGCTCCATCTGCAAAGGGCGCACAGACTAGTCAAAACAAAGACAATTGGAACTTGTGCTCATGCATGTACAACAAGATATACTCTTCCTCTGTCTAAAGCAAAACCCCTTTTGCAACTGCGTGCTTGTTCTTAGCATTACATCTTTGTCCTACCCATCTGGTCTTTTCTTCTCCCATCTTTACAATGGAAACAACTGGGCCTGCATGACATACCTGAAGAAGGAAAGCATTTAAATCCACCGGGATAATAGCAGATGTACGCAGAGTGATTAGATTTTGGTGATCCCTGTAAATCCAGAATGCAACCCATTTGGAACAATGCAGTCAGTAGTTGAGCATGAAAACAAACAGTACCAAGATTTGTGAACCATTTTTCTCACTAAATTCTCAGCAGAATTCAGAAACAAACAAAACAGCCCATTGAAGATATTAAACTTACTCCATCCAGCGTGAACTGAAGTCCCAGCCAGACTCAGCTGCAGTTGCTATATTGTGAAATAGCTCTGCTTGCTGCCTCTTACTCAATCCCTTTGCAATTGCCTTATCCTGAAAACAGCCCACCTATATAAGTGACTACCACAGAAGCCTCCATGTACAAATCTTTTCTAATAGAGTTCCAACAAATGGCTGAAAGTGTGAATGTGAGGCACAGAAAAAAATTCTGAATTGGTGGCCATTGTATGGCATGTCATAGAACCATCAAGCAATACCAGGTCTAGAACCCAGTTCTTCTTAACACAAAAAGCCTATTTGCTCGACTGAAAAGGGTTCAATAGCTTGGAGAGACTAGATCAAGACATGAAAAGACACTTGAAATTTAGCTTACAATTGTACAAGACTCAGGTCGTGGGGTGTTCCAATGGGCATAATAGCGGCTCAGTCGGTGCTTGTTCTTTTGACTGTCCTGTATCACTACTTCATGAGGCTCTGCATTCATCACACAAGAATTATTGATCAAATAAAGTGACAAAAGGCATCATGATTCTAGTCCATCAATACTAATTTTCCACAACTGTTGCAGTATTGTCAAATATCAGAAAACCTGGGCTATGAGTGGGTCTGGTTCTCAATTTTGATAACATAATTTAGGTACCTGTTGTCCAAAAGTTGTGCTCCTTAAAAAGAACTGGCAGTGCCTGTTCCACGAGGGTAAGGTCAGCTGATTCAGAATGGACTGCACGTACCATCATGCTCAGAAGTGGAGGCTGGCTTACTTGATCAACACACACACCCACCACAACAATCCCCACAAATGCCTGTTCTTAGAGACCCTTTGTGTGTGAGTGAGTGAGTGAGCACAAGATCATACTTTCATAATTTCACCATGTCCAGAGGTCCAACAAGTGCATACACTAGGTAATTAGGCTGAAAGCTCTGCAAAAAACCTGAGTAAGGTGATTTCTAACCTGCGATTCTCGTAGTATGTTCTAGCTCCGTTTGCCATGAACCCATGCATCCTTGTAAATGTCAACAAGTTCTGCACCATGCCTTTTGCTGTGTCCAACATCTTACTTACAAGTAGACCCCTGGCTCAAGCACATGAGGCATCACATGAGCAGTCAGAACAAATCCTTGAATCAACTGCATGATGCAAGACAGTTATGAGGAATTCATCATCAAAAGAAGTAATTCCAGCTATTACTCCTGCAAGAAAATGAGTGCGCTAGGCTTTGCACTTCATGAACAACAACAATGCATACAAACTGAGAATCCCACTATTGCCAAAGACAACAGACGAAACTGCTGTTTCACCTAAGCACTTGACTCAACCCATTGGAAGCACTGGCTTCCTTGCATTGATCTTAAAAGATGACAGACATTGGGAATGTGTTCAGAAGACAGTAAGGCAAGACACAGGCACTATCAGCAATGGAAACTATTGGATTACCGGATGATCCAGTAGCTGTCCCAGTAGTAGACTTCTCGGAATCGTTCCCCAGGCACAATGACGGGATGTTTGAGAGGCAGCAGAGTGTGCTGGTCGGGTTCATTCTCCACATGGTCTGCTACTTGGCGAGCTAGAAGCAACCAGAGTGAATGAACCTTCAAGGCCCATCTGCGTGCCACAGGGTTTTGCACGCCAGGTAGGAAGCCGGAAGGCTCAGGCACATAATCTACAGGAGTACAGGCTACCAGATCACTCCCTGGTATGTCACAGTACTCCTCTAGGAAACGTTCCAATGTATCTGCACCCCATTCAACAAACACACAGTCTAGTCAGTTGCTGGAAATCACATCACCACACAAGCAAACAAACAGTCTAGTCAGGTGCTGGAAATCACATCACCACACAAGCAAACAAACAAACAGACCTATGTTGTTCTTGACTCATAAAACTTCTGGAAAAACATGACCCAACAAGGATTCCGAAATGAGGGATTTATGAGTTTTGACTCTGGAGATCACCACCCAATTCCAAATAATTCCTTGCAGTGAGACCTGTCTGTCTGTGACAACCTGACAAACAGAGCAATTAATCCCGCAGCTTGCACCATAACAGGATGGGTTTAGAGAATAGAAGACTGAAAGAAACCCAAGAGACCTGGTGAGACTTTGCCGCTCTGTAAACGGGGCAATGAAGCGAATGCCTCGGCTGTCTTCTGCACAGGGAATTTCAGCGGTAAGTCCACATAGTATTTGGGATCAAAATCCGGGCCTCCTCCCACCGAGGCGAGCGCCGCTGCTTGTATGTCGATCAGCAGTTGGAGAAGCTGAGCGGGCGATGAAGCCTTCGTGTCCAAAAAACTCTTGGGAAACTGACCCATCCCACCTAGTTTCCACCAAATACTCTAAACCTTCAAGCCTTGATCTTCTTCTTGTTCTCCTTCTTCTTCTTCAGTAGTGGTAGGATCAAGTCTTCTTCTTCTTCCTCAGTACCAGTAGTAGGATGATCTGCTGCAACGAAGCACCACCCAAATCACTCAAGAACTGCGCCAACCCAACAGCAGCAGTAGAGCCCCACAAAATCTCCAAGACCAAAAATAAATAAAAATCCCAACAACAACAACAACAACAACAACCGTTCCGATCCCTGGGACACGAAACGCTGGTGTCTCTCTCTCAAGAAACCCAACAAGCAAGCCCTCTCTCTCTCTCTCTCTCTCTCTCTAACACTTCATTTGGGTTCTGGACTGCCAGTTCCACGTCTTTCCCCAGAAGAAGAAGAAGAAGCCCTCACAAATTTATTTATACAGATTTCGTTGCAAAGAGTCTATAGAAAACCAAATCTTTATTTTCCTTCAAACAGTTTCATTCAACTGGATCCAACAGTGTTAAGTTACTAGGATCATGATCACGATGATGAAAATGATTTCAAGAAGGCTTCTTCTTCTTCTTCTTCTTCTTCTTCCTCTTCTTCCTCCTCCTCCTCCTCCTCCTCAGAAACGGGCTTCCCAACCAAAAAATTTTAAAAAAATTGTGCAATCCCCTTTTCTGGACACTTGTTCAGCTTGTTTGCATCAATTCCTTGAACCCAATTTGCCTTGTTGTAATCCCCAATGTTTGTTTTGCTTCTGGGTCGGTTCCTTCAACTGTCTTGTCTGTCTTGTTCTTCTCTCTCTCTCTCTCTCTCTCTCTTTCTTTCCTTCCTTCTCTCTCTCTCTCTCTCTCACTATGTGTTTCACTTTGTGTCTATTTGTGACTCAATTTTGAATTACATAGAATAATACTTAATTATGATTGAACAAATCTGAGATTCATGAGACAAATTTGTGTTGGCTAAGAAAAATCTTGCTAGAGTCAAAGCCAGTTTTTTTTTCTTAAATAATAAATAATTTTAAAATCTAATTATAAATATTTATAATTTATAATTTATATTTAAATTTTAAAATTTTGAATTATTTTGGGGCGGGCGGGGGGACTAAATTTGTCCTTTTTTTTTTTTTTGGGAAAGAACATTTGGCAATAATTTTGGGATTTTTTGTTTTTGTATTTCTTATGTAAATTCATTTACCACTAATTTTTGCACCTTCTTTTTTCCTTTGTTTTTTTGCGGGGGAGATTCTACGAATTTTCCTATTTCAAACAATTGCATAGAAAATCCCTGGTCATCATAGGCCATGGGCCAGTTTTCTTTTTCCCACAAATTTTGGGGGTTTTTTTTTTCCCTTTCATATTGTAAATTCGACTACTTTTTGCTATTTTTGGGAACACGAGTCAATCAAAATTTGGATATCAAAAACCTGAAAAAAAGAAAAAAAAAAACCCTGGAAAAAATTGCCTCTTCCATGCATCAAACTCTTCAACCCACAAAATGAAAAATGAAAAATGAAAAAATTAAAAAAAAAAAAATGAAAAAGAAAAGACTACCGAGTATATATATAGGTTGCTTTTTTTTTGTTGGAAAAAACACATTTGAAAATTTGATACCTACAACTTCCTTTTTTTTTTCAAGTTTTTTTCACAAAATAGGCAGCCAAAATTCGTCACCCCAAAACAATTTGAAAATTATTACTCTCATAAAAAAAAATTGTTAAATTAATAATTCTCACTACCTACTTGGAAAACTCTTGGCAGCACAAATTCAGGTCAAAATTCAGGTCCAAATTCAGTTTGTAGAAAATTCAGATCAAAGTTCAGTTTGTACAAAATCGGTTTTTAACAAACCAAAAAGAAAACAAAAAAAAAGATAAAATTAAAAAATATTTATGTAACGTATTTCTTGCATGCACCAAAAAGAAGAAAAAATAAATAAATAATTACATAGGAAAAATTAGTAATTGTGTTTCTTGCCTGGGCCAAAAAGAAAATGAAAAAAAAAAATTACGAAGAAAAGCAATGTGTCCGGTGTTTCTTTATGGGTCGTTATTATTATTATTTTTAGACAGAAAAATTGGGAAATTTTTGAAAAGTTTTTTTGTTTTTCTAATGTGAACTTGACTATTTTTGCTACTTTATGGGGAAAAAAAAACCGTCAAATATTTTGTGGATTTTCCGGAGCAGAACTTGGCCTTGTGACTACCGCATTAAATCCCAGAAAGATCTAAATGTAGACCCTTCACAAGAAACACACTGCCTTTTTATTTTTTAAAAACAGGACGGTTACAAAATTCGTAATGTCAGCGGGATATTACGAAGTCGTAACCGTCCTGTGTGAGAGGGTTATTCATGAGAAAAACAAGAATATATACTGTGAAAATTTTGGTGGTTTTTAATAATACCCAGAAAAAAAATTTAAAAATCCTGAATTGTGTTTTAAAATTTTTTAATTTGAATTTATGAAAAAAATATAATGTGTTTGTTTCCAAGCAACAAAAATAAAACCAAAAAATTGATGTGAAAATAAAAGTAAAGGAAGCAGGCAACAAAAGCAACACAGAACAAATTTTTATAATTTTATTTTATTTTTTTTCCAAATTTTGTGATGTTGCTTGCTGCACTCGCAATCATCCAGAAGGAGATTTAGCCACCTCTGGCTATAGACCAACAATGAAAACAAAAATTGATTAAAGTCCTTTTATATCCTGGCTACTTGAGTGAACAAGATGTATCAAAACACGGAATTTTTTTTAGAAAAGAAATAAAAAACAGAATTATTTTTTTTTTAAATTGCGAATTTTTTTGGAAAAACAAAGGGTGCGAATATGACAGAATATTTATGTTTTTTGAAGAAACTCGCCACAAAAAAGAATCAAATAAAAAAAAGAAAAAGAAAAAATGCGGGCGCAGAATGTGGAAACCCACCGAGAATGTAGGCAGATTGAGCGTTGGGGGAGTTAAGAGCTTGGACAGATGTCTGTCCCAAAGCGATCACAAATTGAACCAACCGCTACCTAATTTCTGACACTCTTACTCACATTCCGTGTTGTTCTCCTGCGTCGCCCTGCGTCGTCGCCACTGCTGTTGTTGCTGCTGCTCTGCTGTTGCGGCGCTTTTGACCTTTACTCGCCTTGTAAGGACGGGGCCCATCATCCACGCTCCCCGTGACTTTCGAGGGATCATCCTCTTCCTCTTCTTCTCCTGACTTCCTGACTACTGTCCCCACCCCCGCGCCTCCTTGTTCTCGTAACTGCATGCCGCCACTAACGCGCCAGCGACACGCAAGTTGCCTGAGAGTCCTGGAAAACAAAACACGGCGCCCATTTCGCCGTGCCCTCCTCCTGCTCCTGCTCCTCCTCCTCCTTTGCGTATCCCAACCACCCCCCTCTCTCTCTTCTCTCTTCTCTCTATATCTCTGTCTTTCTTTTGGCGGAAAAGGAAGGAGGGAGGGAAGGAAGGGGGTGGGGGACTTCGTCCATGGATGAACTTTTGTCGATGGATGTACTTGTTGCTTCTGGCTGTAACCGACAGACCCTGGGAATTAGCCCTTTTATTGGGGGGCTGGCTATTATTATATATTTAGCTAAAAATCTATATTTTGAAAATTAATATTGCTAAAATGAACTTCTTTTTGAGATTTTTGATAGCCATAATTTGGCCAAAACTTAAGGAAAATACCCATATTTCTAATTTTATGTATTTTTAAGTAGGGTACCCAAAAAATATGGAAGGATGTTTTGAAAATTGTTACTTCCACATTCAACTTGTAGCCAAATTTGGCTAAAGTCTTTCTGTGGATCAATTGCCACTTTGACTACATCACAAAATAGACTCAAAAATAGACTGCCTGTGAATGAATGAATAAATAACGTAGTTTTCATTTGGTCCCACGTTCAGCCAAATTTAGCTCATTCCTCTTCTGGATGGTTGATCGCCAGTCCACGTACTTCACAAAAGTGGACAAAAAAACAAACCCCAAACTCAGCATTTGTTAGTGTGAACCAAGTTGGGTTTTTGGGGAACTTGGTGTTATTGTGAACTATGAGTTGATTTTTTTGAGGAACTTCATGGGTCCTTTTTATTAAAAAAGTCATGTTAAACCTATTGGGATGAATTGTGGATGGATGGATGGATGGATGGACGGACGGACTTGTTGGGTCTGCTTGTAAAATTGAGGGAACATTGTAGTTTTTCATTTGGTCCCACATTACATTTTGGCTTGAGGAATGATGAATTCATTGTGAGTTTTTATTTTGTTGGGGGGGGGGGGGTTAAAGGGGAAGGAAAGACTTCATTCTTAATGGGAAAATTGTTGGGATGAAGTTTGTGGATGGATGGATGGATGGGCCCTCCATCTTAGAGAGTGAGGGAACCATGTAATTTCATTTGGTCCCACACTTTTGACAAATGGTCGGTGACCAGGTGCTTACAGTGAACCCGGAGTTGATTCAAAAAAACTTCATGGATGATTCTTTGTATGTTAGGTAACTGTTGGGATGAACTTTGTGGATGGATGGTGTTGCCTCGGCCTGTAATGGAAAGACTGAGGAAATGTCTGTCCATAGTTTTCATTTGGTCCCACATTTTGACGAATGTTCATCACTTCATGTTTATTACTCATTGTGAGTTGGTTTTCCTCAAACTTCATGTATGATTTTTTTATTATGTGAAACTCTTTTTGGTGGTTTGAATTTGCTAGAAGAAAGGGGTAATAAGTTAGAGCCATTAAACCACAATGGAACACACACTCTCTTGTTTTCCTAAAGAGTATCATCCGGCCCCCCCAACCCCCCCTTATTACATATAATGATTACTACCTAGGCTCTCCTTTGGTGCCTGAAGAAGAAGCACAGTGGGTGATTTGTTGTTATCCACACTCTTGTGACATTGTGCGGACAAATCTACCTGATGACCACTACTACTACTACTACTACTACTTGGGCAAAAGAAAAGAAACAAAACAATCAAAAGAATGGTCGGTTCCTCCAGGGGTATGGGACTACTGTGTGCTTTGAGTATGGGAGTAGAGGATTGGGTGCTTTGGGAATTGGCCAAGAATGAAAGATGATGATCACTCACTCACTCACTACTTGGAATGCTCACTCACTACTTGGATTGTTTTAAAAAAAGGAAAATGTCAGTTGGTTGTTTGTTTGCTTGTCTCACCATAAGACAGTAGACTAGTTTGTGTGTGTGTGTGTGCGCTTTGGGAACTGGGGTGCAAACAAAAGAAACCGTCAATCTTGGGAACTTGTGATTTCCCAAAAACAACAACCAACACACTCCAATCAAGCAAGCTCTCATAGAGCCAACACTAAATACTCTTATTATAAATTTTTTATTATCATCAAATTAGCTTTTTCTTATTGGACATTGTCTTGCAACTGTGTTGAGATTGGTGTTGCATTGAATTTGTTGCTCCTATTTAGTGTTTGCCACTCGGCTCTCAAGATGAACATATATAACATTATCATCAGCTTATATCCATTAATAAATCACTATCCAAAGCTACTTATTGAACTCATTTCTCGAAAGGCGTAAATTAAGTTACTTCATATATATAACATTATCATCAGCTTATCTCCACGAATAAATCACTATGCAAAGCGACTTATTGAACTCATTTCTGAAAAGGCCAAAATTAAGTTGCTCCAAACTTAAACGATGAGGCTTTCAATCACACCAACTCTATTTGGCATCAAAGATTTTTTTTTAAATAAAAATAAAATGGTTATGTGGGTTGGACCCATTAGTACCCATACTACTACTACTACTGCCTAATGGGTCTTCTTCTATTGCCTTAAAGTTCTTGCACCTGAATTGATCTGGTTGCTGACACAGGAGGACTTGGCACAAGGCTCCGACTAAAACTGATTATGCCCATATCTGAGGGCATGTGAAGTGGCCCATGCAAAATCCCCTCTGGCCCCGCCCTTTGCCCCCTCCTCCACCCCATCCTTCCTTCTGAAGCCTTCCCTCAAAATGAATGGGTACTTCCGAGCAAAAATTAGGTCGATGACACGATTGTCGAAATGACCGTGGCATATAGTAGTTGCCTTTAATGTGACAAGAAAAAGGAGTTATAAGAAGACGGGTAGGTTGTGTAGTTATCTTTACTGGGACAAAGAGAGGAGTACAAAGAAGTTGGTTAGGTTGTGTAGTTATCTTTAATGGGACAAAGAAAGGAGTACAAGAAAGAAGTTGGTTTCCAGTAGTTATCTTGTGGAACTTTGTTGTCTCTACTTGACAAGAAAGAAAAGAGTTGGGAAAGGAGTAGGAAGCTGAGGTTCGTTGTTATCTTTACCATTGGAACCAAAGTAAACGGTTAACATGACTTTTGCATGCATGGTTTGTTCATCACTGAATGCAAAGAGGGATGGGAAGGAAGGGACGAGACAGTACAGGAAGGGAAAGGAGGAGAGGAGAGGAGAGGAGAGGAGAGGAGAGGAGAGGGGAGGGAAGGGAAGGGGAAGGGAAGAAAGGAGTAAAATTGTGGATTCGTAGCTATCTTCTATTGGTTGAAAAGTTACATAGCTGTCTTCATAGACAATAAAAGAGTTCACGAAGTTCAAAAGTTACATAGCTGTCCTCACTAGATAACAACAAAAGAATAGCAAGTTGCGAGTTGGGGCATTTCATAGTTATCCTTAACGCACAGAGAGGGCCCAAGAGAAAGGCGGGGGAGGGGGGGGAAGAAGAAGCTGATTTTGGACCTGGACCGCAAAATAATGAGGACCTTTCTTTCTTTCTTTTCCACCGTGCTCGTAAGGTGTGTGTCTCCGAAATTCTTATTTTGTCAAACCAAGAAGTTTGTCCTCAAGACCCACCCATGTGACCTATGACCCTAAACCCTAAACCCATAACTGTAAGTGGTTTGTGTCACCATAGGTAAGATATGGTTTTTCTCACTCTAGTTTGTGTGCGTGTGACAAAAGAGGACCACCTTGCTCGGCAAAGCGTCCATACTATTTGCCAAAAACAAAGAGTATAATATATATAGGCTACATATATACAAAAAGTTTGCCAAACCAAGCATGTGACTCAGGACCCCCCAACACCCCCTCCACCCCACCCCACCCTACCCCACCCCACCTTCTTCCCTCTTCCCTTTCTTAACACCCATGATGATGAGTTGTCAACCAAGTTTGACCCACACAACCCAACATGACACTGCATTTGGTTTACTAATATTTTTTATAAAAAAAATGCCCACTTCAAGACAACCACAGGTGGTTTCGGGAATAACATTACAACATTCCGCAATTTGAATAGAATTTGGGCGACAATTTTGACTTGAACTCGGAACCAATTTGTGGGTGACACTTGGAAAGCCTAATTGTATTTTCTAGGGGTTTCTTTTTAAGCTGATGATGATGAGGGTGTTTTTTCTTTTATAATTTTTTATAATAACCATAGTACCTTGGCGACTTCAAGCATAAATTAAATTATTTTTTTAATTTGTCGAATTTTTTATAAATTCATTTTTTAATCTGCCGGAATTTTGAAAAAGTTGCTTATGATTTACACGTTTGACCTCCCTCAATAGTTAGAGGTCCCGGGACTTGGACCTGGTTACGGAAATAGTTCAAAGTGTTTAAAACATAAGTACCTTACAATAATATATTTTTCTTTTCTTTTCTTGTCAAAATTTTCAAAATTAAAAAAACTCAAGCCAACGTCAAACCAAGAAATTAAAATTAAATTATTTGACATTCATGTGCTGAATCCACCAAGGTACTACGATTATTTGACGTAATGGTCTTCAACTAACAACAAGTAAGTAGACAAAACTAAGTTAGTAATAAAATTATATAAATAGATAAATGGTTGGGAAAGGGGAGGTGACAGTCAATTGGTTTTGGTTAATTTGCCAACCATCCCAATTCACATCCTTGCAATTTACAAGCCCCATCTTTTATTATTTGGAGATAAATTGTTCATGTTGTGAAACCTAGTATCAAGTTATCTCGCATGGGAGAGAGAGAGAATGTGAGATGTCTCCCCAAAAAAACATATTTTAAAGACAACCCAATTATTCCAATTTACGCTTCTCCATAAAACTTGAATTTCAATAACGTTTGCACAACAATATAGCCAACTTGATCACGTGTATGCTTGAAAGTTTGTCCAATTTTTTTTTGTGTTAAAAAATAATTGAGGTTTTAAAAATAAATCATGGAATAGATGTATTTTGCATTCGAATTACCTAACCCATGTCACGTGATTTCATAATTTCATATGATTTCTTTGGAGTGTCCCCCCATAGGACAAAGCCAATATGTGATCACCAGCTTGTTTTCATTGGCAAGGAGTCCACATGCCCAACAAATGGGAGAAGGAAGATGGGTAGGGGAATAATGTTAAAAAATCACTCCTATTGGATCTTAGTCATAGGATGGCCCTCATAGAGCTTCTTCTTCCTCTGTATTTGCACATTGTTCATCCATGATTAGCTTCTTCCTTGGGTCAAGTTAAACTAGTTGTCATCTATATACCTAGTAGGTAGTAGCCAAACCAAAGATGTAGCACATAGTGATAGGAACCCATTTTCCCAAAGCACAATAAGAGCATAATTTGGACAAGAAAAATTGCTCCATTTGAAGCCATATAAGTAAATCAAGGAGGTCCTCGAAGGGCACATGGGAGATAAGGTGGTACTAGTCAAGCCCTTTCAAAGGCACATGGGAGGTATGGGTCTTCAAGGTCCTTGGAAGCACATGGGATGTACAACAAAGTGACAAGTAGTTATTTGTCAGGTTTGCACACTCAATTGCAAGACAGTGTTGGTCAGCACTGGGCCCCAAAAAATATGCCTTGTAACTCACCAACTTGGTTTTTGCAATGGTGGCATCATTGTAATGCCATGTTGCAATTCACCACATTATGTATTCCCTAACTTAGGTCCTACACCCTAAACCCAACCTACTCCTTCTTCTTCTTCTTCTTCACTCTCCCACTTCTTAGTAAGTTTTTAAATCCTCCATATCTCATTTTTTAATATAGAACAATAATAAACTAACCCAAGTTAGGACCCAAAAATCATAAGAACTATGACCTCAAGGTTCATATACTTAAACATTTCAATATATATATATATATATATATATATATATTCACATACACACACACATGTATATAAAAGAAAGATATTCTCAAAAAGTAGAATACACATTATATTGCATATGCAAAAAAGAATGACTTTATTTAATGTTATAATTGAAATATTCATATGTTTTCAATAAAATATTATCAAGTATTTGAAATGGTGCAAACACACTAAATTGGGTCAATGTGCCACACCACGTTAAGAATTTTTTAACATAGTTATGAATGAATAAAGCCAACCATCCTAGACGTAATGGGTGATATTCATGTGTTAAACTATTGTAATCAATACAATTGCAACTTACAAACTAACTACGTAACCTTATTTCTCTCTTTGAAACATTCTCGGTATTTATTTGGTTGTTTGAATTAAGGACCTTGGTATTGGTAAACATTGAGGCTCAAAAGCCCATACATACGTCATTTATGCTCTTGTACATTGTGCTTTCAATTAAATCTTGTGGTTCCCAAATTATAAACTTCTTAGGCATTAGAATACCATATGTGAAAATAAGTCACATGCGTGAGGAAGAAGTCATAAGTCATAACAATTAAAGTCAATGTAAAGATCGAATTATACACAACACTGAGCAAACACCTAGCAAAAAAAAACATTACTTCAAAGTTTGTGGGCTTTTGATGTATTTTGTGTGTTTAGCAAAACTCTTGGTAAGATACAGCACATTGTGTGCTACAACCCTAACTTGGGCTTTGGGCTTAGGATTGATTTTTAAGAATGTTAATGAAATTTTTTTTCTTAAAATGAAGGCAAGATGAAAGCTTGATGAGGAATCAAATTGAGCACAAGTTCAAGGCATGGCAACCTATTTATCAAGGAAGGTTGTTTGTTTGTTTTGTTTGTTTGCCATGTTGAGATCTCCCAAGCTTGATGTTGCTTGTTACACTTTTGATATATTGGAAAGCTCTTGATGATTAGGGGTGCATTAAGGTGGTTTCCCAATGTTTAAACCTATGGTGTAAGAATTATTGAATATTGAATAATTTTGTCATTGAAAATTCAATTTCAATGGTGAGAATTTTGAGGAATTAGCACATGGGTGATTTTTTATAATCTTTCATAGGTTCCTTATTGATTTTTCATAATTCTTCATATGATCATACCTAGACAATTCCAACTACCTCATTTCCAAGCCTAATTACCCCACTCCCTTCCTAAGAACTGTCTCTTATGCTTATAATTATCTCACTACATTTTAATAACTATTTTAAACTATTTCACCTTTTCTTTTATCCACCAACATGGATATGAAAAGAAAAATTTACATGTTCCTTTTCATGTCCATGATATTTATATTACATGAAATTAAATTTGACATTGACATAAATAATAATGAATTATTGATAATCATATGGGAACCTAATAAGAAGGAAAATTGTCATTGGTAATGTGTAGCAATGTGAAGTTCAAGTATAATACAAATGAATTGTTTTAGAAAAATTGGGGCGTGCCCTCAATATGGATGAAAGACATTCAATGAGTAGGATTTTATGAAGTGATTTCATAATTTGTAAACGCAAGGTAATGTGAGGAAATCCAAAGGTATTTAATTTTGACAAATGAAAATGAACTTGTGTGTTCAAGTTTTGAAATTTTGGCTTGGATCAAATTATTTTGAGCATGTATTCCAACTTCAGGAATCAATGAACCTTGAAGTGTGGAATTAAGTGTGATATGTCCATGTTCAAGAGCAAGCTTTCATATTTGTGATCATGTCATGATCGTGGTTGTTATGGATTGCATAAACAAAATGTGAACTATCAAAGGCACTTTTGATGGTTAGATCTAAACTCAAACAAAAAGGAATAAAAACATGTGAGATGACATCTCTTTTAAGATCATCTTCTACAACATAGAATAAACATCATTCATCAACTATAATGGGCAATAGGCTTTTCACTTGTTGCCTCCATTGTGCCTAGATAACACAAAATGAATACCATTCTTAACTTCTTTTGATGATGCAACTTCTTGCAGTTGTTGTGCACTACTAGATTGGTGGATTGGGTACAACAAATAAACACTTAAAAAAAACTAAGGTCTTGCCAAAAATACCTGACACAATCATACATTCTAACACTCAATTCCGTCATTCATTGTAGAGAAAAAAAATAGAATTATATATATTATTCAATATCAAATGTTCTTGAGGAGTTCATGATTTAGCAAAGTTGTACCATATTAAGTAGATTGGTTTTTACATACTAAAGGTTTTTTCTTATGAGGTATTGAACTTCTGGAACCAATAACATTCTTGATCCAAATTCAAAGCAAAGTGTTTTCCTCAAAAGATGTAGTCAAAATATATTCAATTGTCAATGATGTTGGATTGCATGGTGTGGCTGAGGGATGTTAGTTTTCGGATTGTCTCTTACGTTGAAGTAGTTGTTTTGCTTGTAGAGGAGTTCTAGGCTTAGATTTGAAAAAATGGGTTCATCTATAGTAATGTCATTTCAAGTGTTGTCTACTTAGCTTGCCATTAATTGGTGTTAACTAGTTTTTTTGCCTTTGGTCCAATATTGGGAAAGGTTGGCAGTGACCCATTGGACCGAAGACCCAAGAGTTGATGACCCATAGTCAATCAGAAATAGCAATTCAGCTATTTCAAAGGGTTCTAGAATTGTGCCAATGTGAAGAAGTAAGCTTTTCCTATTGTGTGATTCTTATTAGACATAGAGCTAATCATGAGGTCACTTAGAATGTTCCACAACTACACCTAGAAGCAATGAAGTCAAGATTCAAAAGAATTTTTTTAGTCAATTACAATTCTTTGAATTGTTATATTACCATATATGAAGAGAATAACAATAGTTTCACATTTGCAACATTTTGTGAATTTATGTTTTTTTACTTGTAAGATCAAACCAATAACAAAATGGAAGTGATTACCTATGCAAACAATTGGGCCCTTTGATGCTAGACCAAATCCAACAATGCATATATATAATACATTCAACAACTAGGCTAAGTCTTCCCAATTGAAAAATGTATTATTGATACTTGAGTTGATCTTTAAGCATGATCACATTCACATTTGGAGAAAAAACATCTTTAACTAGCCATGTCAAAAATCTACCACTTGTTATGTTTTGTCTCAGCCGTAAATTATTGCATCAACTTGCACTTGCTCCACTTCCCATTCCAAGTATGCCAGAGGGCTTGCACAAGTTGTGGTGAATGTTTCCACAAAAACACCATCCAATTTTTCTATTTTCATGAGCAGTGCTTGTGAAATATTTGTAACTGCAAAATGAACCGATATGTATGTGAATTAAGTATTAACATCATCAGCATCATGTCATGTGCAACTCCTTATTTGTGACATGGATGTGATACCAAGTAAAGTTTGCCAGTGAGACATTTTGAGGAAGTTGAAGTCCTTGAAGTTTTGAATTCACAATGGAGTGGACAGCGAAAGAATTATAGCTTAATAATATCAATTTCAAACCAAAAACTCTTTCGCATGTGCTTCTGGTGATCTACATGAGCTGCAATTGCTAACAAAGTAAAAGAAGAGTTGTACCCACTGTCACAATTGTCAAGAAGTTGAAAACATTCTTTCCTGGAACTCTGTTTTCTGCTCAAGTCCAAAGCTCTCAATAGCTTACCCTGTTATTTTGCAACCATTTGGAGTCTCCTTTCCCAATCCTGCACACATTCTGAACCTCTTCTGATAATGTACAAGCATTCTCTTTTCAGTGAGAGGAACACATTGTTTTGTCAACCGTGATCTGATCTAATCCAAGTTGGTGACAAATTCTTCAAGACTCTGCACTCATGTTGTGTTGTGGTCTTTGTACCCATCAAGATATGGATTGTCTCTATGCCTCCAAGTTTGGAAATATTACAGACGGTTTAGTATGTGAGCGCGGCAATGGATGGGAGAATCAGTGCTTATGTACTATATTGCAAGTTCATGTTTCCCCAACAGACCTTGCTAGATAGATTTCAGCCAATTTAAATCTGCATGCTTCCTCTCCAACTTTAGATTTTCTATCATGCATATTATGGTGTGCCCAATGAGAGGCAGATGCTTGGTTTGTGAGAAGTTATTTCTTTGAAAGGCCCAGTCAGAGAAAATATGGTGTGAGGAGTGAGGATCATGCTGTTGACTGCAATTTTGCAATGGACAATGTCCAAGTGTAATAATTTATTTCTTGTACACCTTGAAAGCACTAACTAACAAGAGCTTTGAGGGAGAAAAACAAAGTTGGTGTGCTAATAATTTCAGTTACGCTGAAAAAAAATGGGATGAATTGAAAAGAGATGAAGTCATCAAAGGAGAGAACTAGAGAAATTGTTGGCGTTGTCTAGAACTTCCTCAGCACATGAGAGATCCATATTCCAGGCCTGATGAACACCAGAGAGCTTGTTGCACAATTGGAGCTAAGCAAACTAGCAACTAGAAAATGAAATGTCAAGCTCCAGTGCCAAGAAACTTAGAATTTTGTGTCTCCAGTTTAATGCAGAATACAAGGAAGCTGGAGGTCACAAGTCTACTGTTGTTGAATTTCTATTTGACAATCAAACCTGTGAAAGAATCAACTAGCACTGCAACAGCAGCAAGTACTGTAGCAACACTTAAGTAGCTCCAAGCCATTCCGGGATGTTGCAATGACATACCCAGCGTGCAGCTGCATGATGAGGTCTGCCTTGCTAGCAGCATTGGAAGTCTAGAAACAATGGGGGCCAATGTCAATCCTGGCTTAAACACTTCTTGAGAGCCGAAGTTTTTTTTCCTTGCAAGAACATACTTCTTGAGAGGTGAAATCTTTTTTCCTTGCAAGAATAGATTTCTGTCTTGAAGAAGGAATCCTCCTGCATCTTCAGAAGCTGGAGCACCCATTGATCAACCTTGGAGCATCATCCATGATTCTGCATCAGCTTTGGTTGCAGCAGAAAGGCTAATAGCTTCAAACAGTTAAGGAATGAAGAAAAAAGTGGGCTTGAATGATCCAACATCTTCTTCGACTTTCATAGACTCCCAAGCGAGTTCTTAGAGTACACTCTACCTAAAAGAAGCTTGTCTTCTTTTTAGGGTTTAGGGTTTAGGGAGCTTGTCTGTCTAGAGCTTGAATCCCCATGACTTCAGTTGCTCGAAGGAGCTTGTCTTCTTCTTAGGGTTTGGGGTTTAGTGAGCTTGTCAGTGTAGAGCTTGAAACCTCATGACTTCAGTTGCTGGAAGAAGCTTGTCTTCTTCTTAGGGCTTAGGGTTTAGTGAGCTTGTCAGTCTAGAGCTTGAATCCCCATGACTTCAGTTGCTAGAGGAAGCTTGTCTTCTTCTTAGGGCTTAGGGTTTAGTGAGCTTGTCATCTAGAGCTTGAATCCCCATGACTTCAGTTGCCAGAAGAAGCTTGTCTTCTTCTAAGGGCTTAGGGTTTAGTGAGCTTGTCATCTAGAGCTTGAATCCCCATGACTTCAGTTGCTAGAAGAAGCTTGTCTTCTTCTTAGGGCTTAGGGTTTAGTGAGCTTGTCATCTAGAGCTTGAAT
>Ga0116227_10002427_pt1 | contig 42458 bp, 33 predicted proteins | sample S1TSphgellanicum_FD_89693 | JGI IMG/M metagenome (GOLD analysis project Ga0116227, IMG submission 89693) | Host-associated microbial communities from peat moss isolated from Minnesota, USA - S1T2_Fb - Sphagnum magellanicum MG | ecosystem: Host-associated > Plants > Peat moss > Unclassified... | reverse complement strand
TTATAGATCAACCAGTGTAATTTGGTAAACATTCGCGGGTAAAGAATGTTATGACAAGGTGCTAAATGAAGAATTTTAAAGAATTTTAATGTGCAAAATGAAGAATGTCATAACTATGTTTGCAACCACTACATGGAAGGCCAGTTTCATTTTCTTGCCTTTTGACATACAACTAATTTAGAAAAAACATATGGAATTATTTGGCCCCGTGGACCTCATCATTTCAGGTTGGGAGATTTAAGGATTTTCAGTGGTTGGATTTGGAGAAGGCTTGAGTGACACAAGATTCGATCTTTTCACGGACATGGTACGATTGATCACTTAGGCTCAATCCATTTCGCCTACATTTGGTGACATAATTGAAAACACCCTTTCTCAGTTTAACTACAAGGATAAAGTCCAGGAGCATTACACGTTGGTCAAACATTACCTTGGAGAGCTGCTCCTATTCGATGCGGCATAATGCGGTTTTTATGTGCATCGGCTGCGCAACTAGTGGACCAACCTTGCACCACTCTCAGTTCTGCAATTAGCTCTGAGATGCACCATCAGAGACCCCAACCTATAGGTTTTTCACATATTGGATGATCAGAGCTCCTGCTAACTAGTTACAAGGCAAGAAAAACCTCCTTGGTTTCCTACAAACACAATAGGAAAACTAAGAGGTGCTTGGCCCACCTTTGTCTCCTTCCTAGGAGCACATGCTTTTTAAGGAGATGGACCAAGCCTGGTGTATCATCATGCTTTAACCACTTGGGATGAACCAAGCCCAGAAGAAAGAGAGTGGGCTATGGGGTTCCAAACTCGCACTACTAGTCACATTAAGGTGATTAAACTAGAGTGTAATGCTCTACTGGGGAGAGGCATGGACTTGAACTCCTTTACATGGTTGTTGGTAACCTATGTACTTTTCAAATGTACACAACACCAACACTGATTCAATCACTTCTAGCGATGTGACTACATGGCACCTCGACCAAGTACATTTGCTTATTTTCAACACTCTACATTTCACTCTTAGTGTCAGGGGGGAAGAGGTATCATGTAATTTGACTTAAGTTGTTTTTGATACACATGGAAGGACATTAACTTCTAGAGAAACAATTACAACCTTCTACGAATATGCATAGTTGGATAGTGAAGAACCCAATACACCAGGTTTTTCAAACACATTTTCCAATTCCATTCCATGTGTTTCCAACTACCCTTTCATTATGGGGAACTAGCTCACCAAGAAGGAGAGAGACTAGGTCACAAACCTATTAATTAAATATGAGAATGTGTTCACATTTTCAATGAAAGACTTAAGTAGGTGTAAGACCATGTAGTTCTCTATAGACCATACAAATGAAACACCCATCTATTAGAGGAGGCATAGGTTGAGCAAGCATGAGTGGGAACTAGTAGATGAAAGATGCAAAAAGATCCATGAGGCTAATCTCATTTAGCCATTAAATTTTGATTTTATAGCCGTTACAATAATGCTAGCAAAAAAGGATTCAATTGGATAATGGACTGATAAAAGGATGTGCAGGGATTATAAGCCTTTGAACATGGTTACACCTTAGGACATGTACCATGTGCCCATCCCTAAATATTTTTTTGATAACATTGGAGACTCAAACATTTTCATAATTGTGGATCTGAGGTAAGGTTTTAACCAGATTGTTTTCATTGTAAAGGATTGTAAAAAAACAACATTCAATGGAAACAAGTTATGGGAATGGCTTGTGATGCCTTTTGGATTAAAGAATGCACATGTCTTCTTTTAACGAGTCATGGACCAAGTTCTCAAAGGGGTAGATTTCCTGAAGTGCTACATAGATGATGTCCTAGTGCATAGCAAGGGATTCCTACACCACTTGGTTCATCTTAAGGAGTTATTCAAGAGGCTCTAAGAAGTCAATATGAAGATCCATCCTAAAAAGTGTGAGTTTACTATCACCTCAGTAGTCTACCTTGGACACAAAATTTTGCCAAATGGTATTATGGTTCATTAGGCCAAAGTAGTAGCCATTTTGGAGATGCCCAATCCTACTGATGTTCACACTTTGAAGAGCTTCATCAGACTATGTAATTACTACAGGATTTATGTCCAAGAGTTCAATACTATTACTCATCCTTTCTATGCATTGTTAAAGAAGGATGTTGCTTGGACATGGAGTGAAAAGGCTCAGGAAACTTTCAACATTTTGAAGGAAAAGCTTTCAAAGTTTCCCATTCTAAGAAGACCTAATTTTAGCAAGGTCTTCATTCTACACATTGATTGGAGTGCTTTTAGTATTAGTGCTATTCTTGGCCAATTTAATGAGGAAGGTAAAGAATATGTTATCGCCTATGCATCCCGAATCAATAACAAGGCTGAAAGCAACTACTCTTCATACAAAAGGGAATGTCTTGCTATTGTATGGGCTGTCATACATTTCGGGCCCTATATTTATGGCACTAAATTCACTTTGTATACTAACCACCAACCTATCAAGTGGTTGCTGACCAACGACATGTTTACTAATAAGTTAGCTCGTTGGGCTTTATATTTTAGGAGTATGAGTTCAAGGTTATTCACCGACCTAATATTACACATCAAAACATGGATACCATGTCGTGAAGACCTTTTACTACCTCTGAAGATTTTTTAGAAACTAGGCATACTTCGACCAAATTCTAGCAGTACATGTATTTTATGCATTTAGTTATCTTGCACTACTGCAATGTAACTTGGTAAAACATCCCATTGTGGATATATGGGAGGACTTGGACATTCTAAGGTTTCTTTAACATGGGGAAGACCCTCCCCAAGTTACATCAAATCATCAAGATCGCATACAACATCGGTCCAAACATTACTCATGGAGGGATAATCACTTCGTTCGATGCTTACCATAAGGCGACAAAATGGTTCCTCCACCACATGAATGGCCTGGTCTTATTCAGAAGGTACACTCGGAGCTTGGACATTTTGGAATTAAATGTATTTATAGCCTTCTTGTTCCTCATTACCATTGGAGAGGTATGTATGTTCAAGTTCGAGACGTCATTGCTAGGTGTGAATAATGTGATAGAGTGATAACTTCCTTCTCCTCTCGATAGCTCACACTTTCTCCACTCCTTATTCAGGGCATGTTTTGTTGCTGGTCATGTGATTTAGCTTGGAGAATTACCACATACCTCTAGTGGTAATGTCTACATCATGATTATGATTGAGCATTTTTCAAAGTGGGTCAAGCTTATTGCGCTACTGGACAAGTCATCACATAGCACCAACCAGGCTTTCTTACAACAGGTCCTAAGTAGGTTTAGGGCTTGTGCTAAATGCCTTATTAATCAAGGATCATAATTTAGAGGAAAATTCTAAGACCTACTTGATCATGCTCTCACTGACCATTGTTGGACTTCAAAGGATCATCCCCAAGTTGATGGCCTTGTGGAGAAGATGGTTTAGACATGTAAGAAGGGACTTCGAAAAATTTGCCTCATTGGGAACAAAGAGGATTGGGACTTGGCCTTACCTTATTTCGCCATGGGTTACAAGATGTCCAAACATGCCTCTTTGTCTCATTTCGCTCTTTACTTTTTATTTTTTGGGAGACATCCCATTCCACCTTCTTCCATTGTTATTCAAATGGACCAGGTTATGGACTTGGACTCCCTAACCATTTGGGCTAGGGTCATTGCAGAGATGGCTACTTTATTTAGGAGGGTTATGCCCATGGCCATGGAGAACTTGTCCATTGCACAACATCGAGACACCTTATGGTATGCACACACACAAGGTGGTAGTTACAAACTTAAGGTGAAACAATTTGATGTTGGTGACTTTGTGTATTTATAGCGGCAACCTAATGATACTCTAGACACTTCTTCTAGTCACACTATCTTGAGGATTAAGGCGATCAGGCGTTTAGGTGTGTTGAAGTTGTAAAAAACTAATGGACGCATAATTTATGATCACTCCAAAAATTGTGCGCCCTGCCACTTGCTGAACTTGGATCCTACCATCATCATGTCGACTTGGATTCTTCCACTTGACTATCCATGTCAGGTATGTCAGAGGACAGATGATGCTGATCAGATGTTGCTTTGCGATAATTATAATGGTGGACACCATTTATTTTGCTCCAAGCCAGAGCTCATTCAAGTTCTTGCTAACATTTGGTATTGTTCATCATGTTCTCCTCTAGCACCTTGATTTCTACTCAGACCATGCCACGCTTTTCCCGGCTCAAGTCTAGGGGGGATACATGAGAATTTCATCTTGCCTCTTCTTGTGCATTGTATATATATGTGTATGTGCATATATTTTTGGTTGATTAGTTTCTACCTTTGACTGATTTTAGTTTTTTTGTTCAGTAGAGTTTACTATGGATTTACACCCTTATAACACCGAACGTCACAACACTACACATCACGATAACTGTCATGTTCATATGCATGGCCTCAAACATGATGGCCAATTATGGGCATGCCAATCATGCCTTTAGGGTTAATGTACGCTCTTAGGGTTAATGTACATTTTTAGGTTATTGTACGCTATTAGGTGTTTTAGGGTTATGGCTTGTTTAAAGGTTTCATCTTTGTTGATGGCTATATAAAAAGCCAAGTTCTTCTTTTCTCTTGTCAATTTTTCTAGAATTCCTTTGTCAGGGAAAGTTTCCTCCATAGTTAGACTGGATTTCTACATGCTCATGGTAGTTATTACACGGCCAATGTTTACATACACTACATTTTCTTTACTTCTTTTCAATTTAATACATGAGAATTTCATCTCAGCCTCTTTTTATGCATTGTATATATATGTGTGCATGCATATCTTTTTGGTTGATTAGTTTCTACCTTTGATTGGTTTTAGTCTTTTTTTTTAGTAGAGTTTACTATGGATTTACACACTTACGACACTGAACGTCATGACAATCATCACTTAGAGCAACAACATAAGAAAGCATACCACATAGCAACAATGTAAAAAGACAAATCACACAATAACGTTAGAAGGCAAATCATGAAGGCGACAATGAGTTCTGAACTCATCATCATCATATAGAACAGTAGCACAAAAGGGCAGACCATGAGAACGATGATGAGCTAGAGCTCATTGTCATGACTTAAAGCAACAACGCTAAAAGGTAGACCACAATGATGACAATGAGCCGGAGCTTGTTGTTGTTAGTCAAAGCAACAACATTAGAGGGCAAACCACGAAGATGACGACTAGTTAGAATTTGTTGTCACCACTAAGAGTACCAACATTAAAGGGAAGACCACAAGGACAATGAAGAGCTGGAGCTCTTCATTGTCACTTAGAGCAACAACACAAAAAGGCAAACCACAAGGATGAGGACGAACTAAAGTTCATTGTCATCACTCAACCCAACAACAAAAATTTTAAATAAAAAAGAAAAAAGACAAGAGATTTCAAAAACAAAAGAATAAAAGAAGAAAAGGGACCTCTTCTTCTCGTGCTAGTTTTGCCCCCTTTGACATCAATCACGTCCCCGAGCTTCCTCTTCATGCTCTACAATTACCTCTTAACACTATCAAGCTCCCTTGTCACCTTGGTCAAAAACCCTTTCACAAAACCTTGAAACATCAATGCTAGTTGACCTAAACCTTAAACCCTAAAGGAAAACTCTAAAGCTCTAACCTCATTTGGGTGCTTCTAAGTCAAGCATTGGCGATGGTGTTGGAGGTGGGTGCAAAAAGACCGGGGGGAGGAGACTTGGTTTGTAGGGTGGGGGAGGTCAATGGATAGGTAGGAGAGAGGGGTAGGTAGGAGCGAGGGGGTAGGTAGGAGGCATGGGTAGGTAGGGGTTCTGACTGTCGGGGTCAGTGGGGGTGAGGAAAAAAAAAGGCCAGGAATTTTTTTTGTTAATTAGGGTCAGGGGGTGGTGGGGGAAAGAAGGAAAAAAAAGTAAAGGCCAAGCAGGCAATAATTTAGACTGAACTAGGGGGGTAGTTGGAATGCTGGGTTCTACCTGGTCCATGGAATCCGAGAAGTTTTTGGATGGTGCACTGGTGGGTGCTGGGTCACTCAAGCCACGTTTAGGTGGGAAAAGGGGGTCTGAATCTAGTAGGTAGGTGGCGGGGGTGGTTGGTTCTTAGTTGGTAGGTAGGGCCAAGAAGGCAGGTAGTATGTAGCTGGGCAGGTGATCAAAAAGTTGCCAAAAAAAACAACCAGCAAAAAACAACCAAAGAAAAGATCAGCAACAAAAAGGGGAACACAGGTCAACGCACATTCAACCATTAGAAGAAAAATCTCTCCCCATCCAGTGGACGGAATTCTCAATTGGTGCGCTGGTTCATACTAAGGTTTCTTTGGTCCCAACATTCTTGCATGTTCTAAGCAGCGTTTTTTTTTCCTTCAAATTTTGTAAGATAGCCAAAGTGCTGATCATCCACAAGAAGATATAGCCAAATTTGGTTGTAAACAAGATATGAAAGCTTTAAAAAAAAATCGATCATCCTTCGACATATTAAGCTACCCAATTGAAGTCAAATACGAGAATATGGCTATTCTTTCTTCTGAATTCGACCATTGAAAATCTCTAAAAAAAAACACTCCATTTTCCCTATTTTTTATGTTTTGATTTTGCCACTTTTAAAAAAAGGGCTGGTCGTGAATTCTGCAAGGCCAATACTAGGTACTCACAGAACATTCCTGCTGACACTGACTCCTCATGAACAGCCCACCCATTGTCATGTGCCATTAAATCTCTGGATCTTTGCAACCATGAAGCTGACAATGTCTTTTGTTGTGCACTTTGTATGACGAGGTGTCTGCAGACTGTTTTCCTTTGACCCTTTTCCAGAGTTCCTTTTGATTTGAGAAAGTGCCCGTTGTCATTCACCAACTCCTTTCCTTGTCGAGGGCATTACCAGAACAAGGGCCAGCATGAGGCCAGAAAGTAGTGCAAGCCTGCTTCTGGTAATGCCTGATCCAGGGCATTACCAGAAAAAGAGCTTGCATGAGGCGGAAACCCACCCAGTGCAAACCAGCTTCTGGTAATGCCTGATCCAGGGCATTACTGTATGTAAGCTCTGTTTCAAAACCGTTGACAGATGAGAACACACGGGAACACATGGGAACACTGGAGAATATATTGGCCAGTTGCAGTATCCGCAGGGTCCCTTGGCGAATTTGCCCTTGAAATTATTCCACCAGGGAGCGTGAATAGGGCGGCCTCCCATGCCTTGACTTTTGGGGAAAAACGACAAAAAATTACTGGCAATTTTGGAGGGGGTTTTGGGGACTTTGCAGACTGCCTTATATAATAACTTCCTTCAGCAAAAGGTCATGCGAAGAAGATAGACATACATAATCGGCCAATCAATCCATCAATCTAGCAGACTATTTTGCATTGCCTCACTTATTTTGAAAGACCTTGAAGACTATCCATCTTCCCAATCACTACTTAGTATATACTACGTCTTGTGTATAATATTATCCAGAGAATTAAAAATTTCCAATTTATGTAAAAATAGAGAAAAATTTAATGTGGAAACACACACACACACCCCTAATTCACCAGATTTCAGGGGAAAAAAAAAGTTAAAATCGCCATATATTGCAACAGGTTCCAGCAGGTAGTCAAAATATAAGAGGATTTTTAAAAAATTCAACTTTCATATTTGGACATAGCCAAAATTGGCTAGATCTTCTTTGATGATTGCCACTTTGGCTTAATCAAAAAATAAAATAAAATAAAACATTGGTTATAATGTTGCACATAAACAGGAACCTATGATATTCACTATTTTGGAATTGCATCCAAAATTACCCTATTACCCATGGAGCTAAATACCCTAAATACCCTAAATACCCTAATACCCATGGAGCTAAATACTTAGGGTATTATATTTAGCTAAAGCTTCAATGTATACAGTGACTCATGTAAGTTGTTGGATAAAGTGGAGTCACTAGTGCTTGCAACCAAGACCTATGAAACAAATCATGTAATACTTCTTTTTTTAATGAGATATTTTCATACTCATTAAGTGTAATTATCAGTCATCAATATTCAATATTTTTATTTTATCATAATATTGAGCTGAAAATTTACATGTGTTATCAATTTTACTAACAAACTTGATTTTAAAAACAAAACAAGTTTTTCAACACTTGAATGCTAAACCAAATAAGCATCACGGTCATATATAGGGTCCTAATGCCTTGAGTCCTCTCAAAATGATTGTGATTGATGAAGAGCAATTCACAACCATTAGCATATAATTTCTTCTATGTAATTCATTGCATTGATCATTCAAAATAATTCCCCCTTTTTTTTGGGTGTTCAAAACTGAAATGTATCATGGTAATTTAAGCAAAGTTTTTTTTCCCTCAAAACTACTTGTTGTCATTTTCCTATCCAAAGTGATATGCCCCATTACCAATTATACCTATTATTTATTTTTATCATTAAGGGAATGAGGGTTGGTTCTCAAATACCCACCTTGAGAATTGCTTTGTATATTGCCTAGGGAGAGAATAAGTTTTCAAGAATAAGGACACCAATTAATAGGTTAAATTTATGCAAAAAATGTCCAACACAAAGCCTCAAAATACATATAGTACTGTTTAGGGTTTCTTTTAGGGAAGCACAACAGCAGACCTGACAAGGCATTGGGGCACATGTGAGCGGTTAATAACCTGACTGATAACCGGGTAAGTTTTTCAATAACTGGCGAAAACCCTCCCTCCCTCCCCCTTTTTGTTTTTTTGGGGGTTTTCTGGGGACTCGGGATGCAATTAGGGCCCTTGGATTTGATGCACTAATGGATGAGATATTATTTGGCCCAATCATTTGCACATGGACGTTGCGCCTATCCACCATTTGGGAACCTCAATTGGGCGCCACATAATTGGTCAATCCACATGCCATTATTATAAAAAAAGATAGTCCCATGATTTGAAGTCCCTATATACACACACCCTACTGGACATACACGTCATAGCTAGGTAGTGTAATATATATACGTATGACCCCTCAAATTGAAAGGCCACGAAGGTGAATGGATCTCTTTTGGATTTCATTCAATTTTCCTATGTGACGTCACATGACATAAATGAATGAAGACTAAAAGCTGGAAATTCCACGCCATGGTTTTATGAGTTTGTCCATGGTGATGTGGCATCATTTGAGGCCAATTCCTTGGTAGAAAGAATTAGGTACCTACCGTATATGTACGGAGGACGTACACACTCCGAGGTCCTGATCGAGATCCTGAACGAGAGCTTGACAGAGCGAAAGAAAACTTGGGGGGAAAAATAGTAGAGAGATGACACCTGGGATTTGCCGAGCGCGATGTTGTTGCGTTGCTGTGGCGATGTCGTCGTCGTCTGCTTCTGTTGTCGCGCTCTACACGTCACGCGCTTTCGCTTGCGAGTGTGCAGAGCTTGCGCCTCCATACGCGTTCCGAGCTTTCGGAAAATTTCTCGATCTCTCTTCTGATCCCTTTTTTGTCGGATTCTATTCTGTTTTGCGCGTGTTCTCTCTCAGTTCCCGCCCCCTCGCCTCCGTCGTATAGTATCTAGACTCTGTGGTGTTGTGTTCCTTCCTAATTCTGCGGCTATCTCCTGTGCGGGGCAGGCATCCCTCTCATTCGCTGCCGTTTTTTCCCCACTTGTGAGCGGATAGATATTTCTTCTGCGTCGCTGTGCTGTGTTTCCGAATTTGCAGCCGAATCTGTGGGGACTTTTTCTGCGATTTCTCTATTTTTTTCTCTGTTTTTTTTACATTGTGTGCTGAAGGCGTTAACAGCTTTTGAAGCTCTGAAGGACGCACGCTTGCAGAATCTTGCCTGCGAGCAAGCAGAAGAAGTTCCGTTGTCGCATTGAGATCTTTTACCTGTTCAGTGCTTCCAGCAGAGGAGTTCGGTCTGGGATTATTCGGTGCTGTTGCCAAGTTGGTGGCAGTCTGTTGCTCCTCCCCACACTGGTATGCTCTTGCGTTGTATATTATAAACCGCGCATGTCCTTCATTATATTTGGCAAACGAACCCCCACAGCATTTCAGTTTTTCCCTTCCCTGCTTCGTGCAGATCTCGTTGAATCTAAGGAGTTGTTTCTCTCGCTGTCGATGGAATATATTATTCTCGCTGAAGAAGCAACAAGCTACATCAGCTCTCCGGACCTTCAGAATCAGAGTAACCTGCCATAATTGTTGTAGGCTGTTGTGGCATTGTTGTCGTGGAGGAGGAGGAGGACTAGTGTAAATGCAAGTCAGATGCTGCTCGCAGAATCCTTTTTTGTCCATTTTCCAATTCTTGCGGGGGGCGTCGATGATCGGCGAGGGCACTCCACATCAGAAGAAGATCAGATCTTGGAGCAGTTATCACTGCGGCAAAGGGTTTGAGGTAAAGAAGACAAAGCCGTGCATTTTGCGTTGAGAGTCAGTCCCTCCGAACACAAGTAAAATCTATCGGTCTATCTACCCTGTGGTCCAGAGAGGGAGCTGAGAAGATGGTGCCATCATCTATCCCAGCAGCAGAGGGAAACGGAAATCGTCGAGCCTCTTCAGCTGGTCCTGATGATATCAACATCCTGGGGACACCGTTGCCAGCTCTTCGAGTGGACCTCTCAGGTAGTGTGGAGTTCAAATTTGTCGCCCAGTATGTGTCTGCCAATTAGATGCAAACAAGACTAACTTGATTGCAATCTGAATTACTGCAGAGGATGATCTACGAGAATCGGCATATGAGATACTTGTAGCTGCATCTGGGAGTATGGCACTTAGTGCAAGGAGTGTGTCAGTGCGAACCAAGGGGGGGGAAAAATCTCTCACATCTGCTGCGGCAAGCCATTTGAAGAAGGCACTACGTCTTAGATCGAGTGGTGGCTCGTCATCATCATCAAGAGGTCGAAAGCCCCGCTCAACTGCAGAAATCATACGGGATCAGATGCTGATATCCGATCAAAGTGATATGCGAACACGACGGGCCCTCTCTCGTGCTGTTGCAGGACAGGTGCAAGCAGCTGACCCCCCAGACCCTCTTGATATGTCTCTTCTTTCTTGAGAAGAAAGAAAATGGGCTCCTTTCTTCATATTACTTGCACTTCTTGATTGTTTGTACTCTGCTAACAATAGGCATGGATTTGAAATGATTGTTTTGCCAGGCCACTAAGTGCATGGAGCAAATGTTGGTCGCACTAGAGCTGTTACAAAACATTCCAGCTTCAGCATTCAAAGACCTGAATGAGCATCAACACTGGTTAAAGCGGCAGCTTAGGCTACTGGAGGCAGGTCTTCTTGCTCACCCATTGGTTCGTGGTGATTCGGGGGGAGTTGATGCTCTAAGACTTCGACAAAAGTTGAAAGAGATGTATGACAAGTCTTCAGATACAGGGAAGAATACCGAAAGCATGCAAGCCCTACGCAGTGCAGCTATGGGCCAGGCTACAAGGCCTTCCAATAGTGAGGCAGGGGATGTCGTCCATTGGATTGATGGCTACCCTTTGAATGTGCATCTGTATCTGGCTATTATTGGTGCTCTCTTTGACACCCTCGATGAATGTTCTGTGATTGATGAAATTGATGAAGTGATGGAATTGATCAAGAAGACCTGGGTCATGTTGGGCATCAATCAATTTACACATACGTTATGCTTTATGTGGATCCTATTCCGGCAGTTTGTGCTAACAGGCCAAAAAGAAACTGACCTTCTGAGAGCAGCAGAGAGTCAAATGACTGACATTCAGAAAGATGCAAAACGAGAAGTGCAACCTGCGAATTTACAACTCATGACTGCAATCCTAGGTGCCATGCAGTCCTGGGCAGAGAAGAGGCTGTTGGCTTACCATGACTCTTTTCCAGAAGGAGCTAATGGAGCTATGGAGGGGTTGCTGTCAGTATCTCTGTTAGCTACTGAGGTTTTACAGCAGGATATCTCACAGGACTATCGGCATAGACGAAAACCTGAAGTCAATCTTGCAAGTGGCCGAATTGAAGTCTATGTCCATTCATCTATCACAACTGTATTTGCTCAGGTACATCAGCTTTCGATGCTGCCATATGTTGCACTGCAGTATAACACCTCACAATGACATTTGGTGATGAGTTAGCAGCTCTCCGGAGTTGCTTCTGCTCACTAAAAGTGCGCGCAGCCAGTAATCAGAGAAGTACACATCAGAGCAGAACTTTCAAGGGTCCTTAAAAGTGCGAGGTCCTACAATGAAGTGTGCTCTCAGTGGCTTATATGAATCACACACAATCTTGGTCACAGCAGTGACTGTGATGTAATTATGCAATATGGAGGTAGATGAGATTGGGAATTTATACATGTAGAGGTCCACAATTAAAGTGACCCTAAATCGCTTGATTAGAAAAGGCACAACTTCCCTCTAGAGACTGCTGGGTTCAGACTGTGCCATTATCTGACTAAGTCTGATAACTACTTTTCAGTCTGCAAGTCATCCATAACACTTAAGTTGATGGGAACAGCAGTTCCTTTGCAAATTGATGTCATAATGAACCATAATCCTTGTATCTATATCTACAGATGATGGAGAGTGTGGACACACGGAGGAAGGCAGTCCAGAGGGAGGGAGAGCCTATTCCAGCTCTTGCAATGCTAGCAAATGACTCATCAACACTTGCCACAAAGGAAGTAGAGAAGTTTAGCCCTGTGTTGAAGAAATGGCACCCATGCGCAGGTGGTATAGCTGCAGTCACCCTCCATGCTTGCTACAGGAGAGAAATCAAGCAGTATTTGTCAAGACTGAATGGCCTGACACCTGATGCAAAGCAAGTTCTTGAGGCAGCAGATGAACTGGAGAAATTCCTGGTACAGATTGCTGTGGAAGAGGGTGCAGACGCTGAAGATGGAGGAAAGGCATTAATTAGAGAGATGCCTCCCTTTGAAATTGACAAAATTGTAGGGGATCTAGCAAAGAAATGGGTTGAGGAGAGGCTGGAGAAGCTGGGAGACTGGGTTGATCGTAATATTGAGCAAGAGGTAACTCTATCTCTCTCCTTGGACACTTTCTCTCCAGCTGTCATACAGTGCTGATACCAGCAGGATATTTGTATTGCAAAATGAATGTGCATTGACAGGGTTTCAGTATCATGTAATGCTCAGAAAATGATATCAGATGTGGTGTACAATTACCGCAAAGGTTTAATGATATTTCAACTTTCAACAAAATTGGAGGGTTCAAACAAGATGTCATAGAGTGTTTCTATATCTTCCACTCATAATCATCATTGGCAGTGAGAAGATGCTATACTGATTGCATATTGTGGAAAGTTTCTCTATCTACCCATAACCATATCACAAGCAGCCTGAATTGTCAACATGGAAAGAGAATATCAGCATGCATAATAGGTTGAAGTCACATGTTAGTTCACAAAACATATTATTCCATATCTATCTAACTCTTGCTGTATGAAGATTGACCAAGTCAGATGGTCATTTGCCCCAGTGTCTTTGATTCTGTTTCAGGGTTTTCCTAAGAGAAATTGGTGGCTTTGCAGCGATGGGAGCCTGATGCTCTAAGAGAGCACTATGCTCCGTCAGCAGTGGAGGTGCTTCGCATTGCAGATGAGACACTAGATGCATTCTTTGCACTGCCTGTGTCCCAGTTCCCAGAAGTACTCCAAGATTTGGTGACCGGTTTGGATGAGGCACTTCAGAGCTACGCCAGCCAAATTATTGCTCCCTGTGGTGGGTATTACTGCATTACTGCCTTAGATCTGGAACAATGGGACAGTGCTTATCAGAGTTATCATTGCAGAAAGTTATCTTAACATTGTGCCTGAGGCCATAGACAGCCTTTCCTCTGTACCAAAAGATCCTGGGATCTGCTTGGAGTTCCAGTTACAAGGCTATATTTTTTGCACCTTATGTCAATGAATCTTGGAATTTTGAAACACATATCTCTTTTTCATGTTTTAGTATGCTTTTGTTGCTGCTGAATAGAAGATTTAGTCATTGAGAATTGTCTTGAGAATTATAGACATCTTGACACTATGACAAGAGAAGTTGCTGCCTACATGAGCAGAAGCTCTTCATGGAAATGTGAAAAACTATGCAATTGTACAGCAAAAGTGCTATTCAAAAGCTGCCTTGTTAGTCAAGTGTGAAATTGACGAATGAGCAACTTGGTTGTTTATATCACAGTCATGATGACTTTGTTTCTTCATTCTGTCTTGTGCAGGAACCAAAAATGTGCTTGTTCCACCAATACCTCCTCTCACACGGTGCAAAACCAAGAAGTCATGGTTTGGTAAGGGCAAAAAGGATGGGGAGGCTAAGGATGGTCCAAGACCAAGAAGCCATAACCGTAAGGCACCCCTTACAAATTTGGAAGCATTTACTGTACCTCACATGTGTGTTCGTATTAACACTCTTCAACACATCATCACAGAAATTGAGTTTACTGAGAAAAAGGCCCATTTTGGTTGGCAAAAAGACCCAACCATCCGTTCAAAAACCTCAAAGACAAAGGTCACCCCTCACCACTCCTATGACAGTGTTTCAGCAGTTGATGCTAATTTCTATAGAACTCGGGAGACTGCAAAAGCAGGAATTGAACAGCTGATGGATGTTGCTGCATATAGAGTTGTTTTTGGGGATTTGAGGGATGTACTTTGGGATGGGCTTTACATCAGAGGTGTTACAAATGCAAGAATTGGACCAGTGCTTGAAAAGCTGGATGCTCAATTGGGAGTTATTGCTGATAGTGCAGCAAAAGGCTTGAGGAACCGTGTAGTTGGGGCTTTGATGCAGGCTTGTTTTGATGGGTATTTGCTAGTTCTATTGGCTGGAGGTACTTCTCGGATGTTTACTCTAAGCGATGCACATATGCTGAGCGAAGATTTGGAATGCATGAAGGACCTTTTCAAGGCTGATGGTGATGGTTTGCCTGGGGATATGGTGGATAGGGCAGTGGCCACTTTGACACAAGTCCTGTCTTTGTTTTCTCTTACTACTAATGAGCTGATCCAAAGATTCTCTGCAGTAAATGGAAGTGCTAAGACAGGCGTCAAACCTTCGCTTCCACCTACCACTGCTAATTGGAGTGTTTCAGATGCCAACACATTGTTGCGAGTGCTTTGTTATCGTTGTGATGACACGGCATCAAAGTTTCTGAAGAAGAATTATCATCTCCCCAAGTGTGAGTAGTTCCTCTTTGCACAATACAAAAGGCTGCTGAATATGCCCAGTTCTGCAAAGCTTGGGAATCTGTATTAGTGTTGAGCATTTAGTGCCTAGATCAGAAGAGCTCTTACATATGTCACTGTGACAGGGTATGAACCCTTTGTAATTTTTGGTAGCTTGTGTATAATTGCATTATATTCAGACATTAGTGTCCCTGTGCTGGATTATTCTGTGTTTATAGCCTGGCCTTTTTCTTCAAAATATAGAACACAAGAGGTTGCAGTAAATGAAGGTGAATCAGTATGTCTCATAGGAAAGGAGGTGATGAGTCTCTCTTTGGGAAAGGAGTCTGTGAGAGGCTACTTTGGCTCGCCTCTTGTATGTTGTGATCAGGGACCCAGGTGATGGGGTACTCAATTCTGATATGCAAACTCTTCAGCGAATTGCTGTGCATGTTCCAGGCATAAAAGTCTTGTGGGTGTCTTTGGTAATTGTTAGGTTGCAGGGTCATGAGCAGCAGTTGTTTTCTATCATTTCAGGGATGGGTTTAGATGAGCATCTTGTAAGTGCATTCAGAATTGAAGCTTTTGTGTTGTAGTTTATGAAAACTGGATTCAGTCTACAACTTGAAACCTGGAAGTTGTTAGCTGAATGAGATGCAGCAGAAGGAGCAAAAGCAGTGGTAAGCATTGCCAGAAGTATTTTGTTTGATTCAGTGTCCGAGAACCCAGAGTTCTGAGTGCTGAAGTTTAAGACATTGGAACTGAAAGGAGATGTGCTGTTTTGGACCTAGTTTTGGGTGTGGAGCTTCCAAGTAGAGATCAGATGAACTATATTCTACTTGGTAAGATTCTATCCAAAGCCTGCATGCATCCAACATGTGTATTTTTTTTTTCCTGGCTTAGTTGACTCTACTACTGCCACTGGTTTTGATGTCCAAAACTCAATTGTTGTGTTAAACATGGAAGGTTTTCACTGTCACTGCAAATTGCCTGAAGCTGCTCCAGGACTCCAGCATTTAATAAGTTGTAGGCAAGGCCTACAGATGGGGACTTTACCAAAATAAGGTGCCCACCTGAACCATTCAAGGGCCTTACATTGGCCTGTCAGAATTTTCTTTCCATATTTAACAATTAAGAATTTAAACATCATAGAAAGAAAAAGGGTTGGCCCTAGGCTCTTACAAAGCATAAGAGCCCACCTGAAAATGTAAGATGCCCTCCCCTATATTTAGTAAATATCATAAGAAGGTGAAGGTGCTATTACAAGACCTAGGTTCTGCATCATAAGTCTATATGCTGCTTACTTCCATCAGAACAATTTACTATCATACAATTTTCTTTACCTTGGACTACTCATCTTGGAGTTCATGCCCGACTCTGCAAAGTCAACAAGCTGAACTGGAGTGATTAGTGTAGAACTTAGTGGGTCGGGTTTCTCATTGATATACAAAGAATCAGCAGTGAGTAAAGCACGAGAGTTAAAAGGTAAAAACTATTAAAGTTAAATAGGCAATTATTAATCCACCACTTGAGTTGCATTTATCTACGACTGTAGAAACTAATTTCTTGTTACAATCCTCACCAATTCTTGTTCTGATGTAGTTCTGACATAGTCTGAAACTAATTTACAGATCAGGTTGACTATTCTACACTCTCCCTCCAATTGAATCTATAGGTTTTCTCTACATTATCTTATCTTCTCCCTCATGAGTTCTTTTGAAGTTCATATCTTTTCACAATGTGGATCAACTATTCTTCTTTTGTTTTATCAACTGCTCAATCGTTCAATCACCTAGCTGACTGCATGACAATGGTACTTGTCCAGCACTATCTCCTAAATTTTCTTTTGTTGCATTTTTTTTTGAAGATACACTAACAGACTCCTATCCTTCTGTACAGCAGTGGGAGTCTTTCCTATTTACTTTGTGGGCAGTCTTTCCATTTGTTCAAAGACTTGTTGACATTCTGTCTGCATTCATTGTTCTTCTACAACCATGACAAAATCATTGTACCTATCTAGTAGTAGACATCTTAGTCTCATTGACATCCGAGATCATCTTGCCATTTGTCATATTCCTCTCATCTATTGGAAAAATTTCTTGCTCTAATGGTGTCATTGATTGACATCCCCCATCAATTCCATTGTTAAAACCCTTTTCAATTGTGTTGTCACCTATCAAGGTAGGTTCCTGTGATTGACCAACAAAGGACATCTCTGGTAATTTGGTGTCTAAGTTATCTTCTAAATCTCCAAAAGCAAATTGATTGATCTAAGGAACCATCTGTTGCACAAGGACATCTATGTTTGTCCATATTCCAAGTTGGGACTCATTAAATTTAGCATCCTTGCTAGTTTCAATGAACTTTTATCTAGGGTTGAGCAACCTTAAGGCTTTGTTTTGTTTGTTGTGCCCCACAAAAAAATAGCCTCAAGATTCTTGCTATAGTTTTTCTTTTTCAAATTTGAATATACCTCACAACCCCAGACCTTAGGATGATCCATTATTGGTTTCTACCTTATAAGCTTATGAATTGGAATCAAACCTCTATTTGCTTGAATAGGAAGCCTATTGATTAAATAGTTTGTTATATTGACAACCTATGTCAAAAGGTAGTCTAGAAGCTTGCTAGGTAGAAACATGTTCCTAACCTTCTCTAGTAATGTTTACTTTTTCCTTTCAAAATCCCATTTTATTTTGGAGTTTGTGTTTGTGTCAACTCCTACTTGATCCCTTGATTTTTGCAATAGCTAGCACATGTTGTTGACATGTATTTTCACCATTGTGGTATGACCAAAATGCCAAAATCATTTTCCCAAAAATTTTAAGCTAATTGTTCTACAACAAGGTTGTCCAACCTCTTCTTTAAACATTTGGTTGTTACCCTCATTATGCTTGTTGGTCTAGAATGCACTTATGTACATTACTTTACACTCCCAACAATTGTTATTAAAGTTAAAAGTTTAGTTTCTTACAACATAGAAATTGATAGCAGTTGTGTACATCCCAATATTTAAGTTTCAAGTTTGGACAAAACTTTATTGACTTGTTGCCTTGGTAAAATTTACCTTTTTTCCTATTTAACTTGCATACTTAACGATACAACGACCAATTATTCTCCTATCTATTATATATAATTTATTCTAATTTTCCATTGTTAGTGCCCTAGAGTTTGAGTAACTACCTCATGTACTAGGTACATGCATGTCAGGATGGACCACTTGTGATGTCACAATGGTAGTTTTTCTATAATGGGTGAAATTACAATTGTTACAAGTTATTATATGTGCTAGAAGTTTATCGATATGGACTCATTTCTATGTTACAAGAGTTGAATATGTACATATGCAATTTATTGTTCATGCAAAATGATTAAAATTACAAAGGTTGTGGACTTTTTTGAATTTGAAATTACAAGTGCACATAGGCAAAATTTAAACTAGTGGACTTTGATTAAAGTTAATGGTTGGATCTCAAACTTTTCAAGGATTGGGTTTTAGTTAAACCATATAATGAATAATGAAGGAAAAAATATTGATTTTTTTGGCATCATATCATATGAAAATATTGAGTTATGGATTTTTGTTTTCCAATTGTTTTTCAAAAGTCCATGGCATGTTGAAATAAGGTGACTCATGTAAGGTTTTTTCACACATGCTTTGCTTTATGACCTCTATATGTGTTCATATTCCAATTGAATAAAATTTTAAGACTAGTAATTTTGGTATCCCCTAAATTATGTCACATTATGACCTGATGTAAAAACCACCAAAATGGATTAAAAAATGATTTTTTTCTTGCCTCTTTGTGGGCCATCTTAACTCACATACACCCACTACCACCTATTACCCATCTCACACCTTATCCCACAAAAAACTTGCAATTCCAAAATCTCAAATCTAAAAACTATTTTTTTTCTTTTTAAAACAAGTGTTCAAGTGCCCATATGCTTGCAGCAACAAACATTACTATCATAATTTTTCTTTTCTTTCTTTATAAAATACCAAAAAAATCCCTTATTTTTTCCAAAATTCACAACCACACTTTTTCCCTTTGACAATCCCACAAATAATGCACAAAAAAATTATGATTTGGCACACTATCCCAAAACACAAACATAATATCCCAACCAAAGATTTGAAAAACACATAATTTAAATATTTTTACTTCCAATAAGTCAAGGCAAAAAACAAAAGAAAGGAAACAAAAAATTACACAAATTGCAACTTTCTATGAACAATCTTCCTCTTTCATGTCCACTTTAATACATGTTTCTTCATAAAGTTTTTTACAACTCCCAAAAATTTGCAAGAAATAACAAACATTTGAAACCAAAATAATTAGAAAAAATGAGCATATCCAAGTTTTTCTCCAACATAACAAGAATGGGGCCCCGACATGAAAAGGTTCCCCACCACCCATATACACATGGGTCTTCTTCACTAGTCTAAAAGTTGGGTGCACGTGATTAACCTAAAACATTATGAGACCTAAAGGATGAAATAGGTTCACCTCACTTTAATCATTTCACTTTAGCTAAATTTATGTCATTTAAAAATCATTATGTAATCATCATGTTTCATTACTAGTTGACTTAATTCACTATTCATTAAAGTAATTAATAATAATAATTATTATTTAATGTTATTGTTTTGAATACCTTAAACTATACCCTATGTTATTTTAGGCTATTATTGGTTTTCCACCCTAGGCTTTTAAAAGCTATTATACCTTAGGATATTTTAGGTTATTTAAAATAATTCCACCTTAAGTTATTTTAAGCCATTTAAAGCTATTTCACCTTAGGTTATTTTAGGTTATTCCACTTTAATATATATTTGGTTATTTTTGGCAATTTCACCCTAAGTTATTATTGATATATATTTTTGATTTTACCATAGGTAATTTTAATTAAACTATTTGAGGATATTTTATATCAAACTATTTTAGTTATTTTAAGATTTTTTAATTATTTAAAACTTATTTTGGCCATTTTAAACTATTCCATGTCAAGTTTTTCTTAATTGTTTTAGGTTATTCCACCCTATGTTAATTTAAGCTATTTTATCATAAGTTATTAGATTATATTCCAAGTTATTATAGATTGTTATATCTTACATTGTTTTAAAATATTATACTTTATCACAAAATAACCTATAATAATATAGATGTAATGACTTTGAATACTTTTGAATAAAATAAAGTATCATCATTTTAATTAGCTTTTAAAGCCTAATGTATAATAATTTATAATGATTTATAATGGCGTAGGGTATAACTTAAAATAACCTAAAATACCTTAAGGCACAACTTAAGGTACAATAACTTAACCTATAATAACCTATAATATATTTTCAAATAACTTAGGATATATCTTAAAAGAACCTAAAGTATGATAGATTAAAACATAACCTAAGGTGGATTATCTTATAATAACCTAACGGAAAATAGCTTATGATCTTCTTAATGATGCTACCAAAAGAGATCCACATCGATTAGTGTGCACTGATTTGAGGAGAATGGTAGCTCTCTTAACACTAGTTTTGGTGGATGGTTCTCTTGCTTGTTGTCTTGTCATGCATTACTTTCATATTTCATCAAGCCCACCAAATGCAAGGATTCCTTTTGCAAGAAGATTTTAGTTTTTGAGATGCATCGTATTGTGGATCTGTCAAGGTGTTTTAACCTTTGATGCCACAATCGAATCAATTCATTTCCTTCTCTAACCTCTACATTAGGAGTGTTATTTGCATCTCTTGCATGCAAGTTATCAACTTCATCCTAAGTTTTGCTAATTATGCCTCTAGCATCCCTCGTGAAATTACGGTTGGCATTTTCAACATGGTTACTTGTGATTTCTAAGTTTTTCTACACATTTCGAGATGCCTTGTCAATTACACCTATAACCTTTGATTTTTCAAACACAAAATTACTAACTTCCTACACAACTCTTTGCACCTTGTCTTTGGTTTTTGACATAGTGTCCTTGACTTTGTCAGCCACCAATTGTGTTGCACTTTAATGTTGTTAGTTACATTCTCATTTACATGTACAACTAAAGGAAAACACATAATGTGTGATTTGGTGCTAGCAACATGATTGTTATTCAATGGATGACCATTGATGTTATAAGAGGCCATGGACCTTAATCTCATGCTTGTGCCATTGTGCTTGGACATCGTTACTAGTGTTTGACCCAACCATAACAAAATCTACAACTATTTGCTATTATTTGGCTTTTTTTTCCTATTGCACTTATTTACTTGAGACCGTTTCAAAGAACACTAGTCATATATTAGCATGAAAGATAATGATGTGTCCTTTGTTTAATTGACAACAAATTCTTAATCAAGCCAAACACATAGACAACCTCATCAATTATTTTTATTGTGGAGCTGGTTACAAATTTGACTTTCCCTTTGCTTTTGACCATGTAATTGGCCACTAATAGATTTCACATGTCTTATGATGGCAAGCTTTTCAAAGTTCAAGTTTTTTTTTGGCCCAATAACATGTTTTAATGTTCTTAAGTCAAAGTACTAAGGATTCTTGTTCGAGTCTTTGTCAATCTCTGAAGAAATTATTGTAGCTTTAAATGTGTCACCTCTTTCTTTAGTTAGTTATGAGTTGTTTCCATGATTAGATTTGGTTTACACCACATTGACAATACACATGCTTCTACTTTGCTTTGATGATTTTCAAGGGAGGGTTTTCATTGGTGGTGCATTTTCAAGCCCATTGTCTAGGTTTGCCACACTTCTTATCAAGCTTGGTCTTTGTCAATTTGTGTTAATTTATTTTGTTGTACAAAACTTTTTGAATTTCAGCATCAAGGCCTCTTTTTCAACTCTCATGTTTCCTCTGGTTCCTTTCGTGCTTCTTCATGATGAATGCAAATCCCAAGTTGATTTAATTCAAAGGAAACTCATCTTGGCTGAAGATGGTGTGTATGAATGATTGATAGTTTTCAAGTAAAGCATTGAATATTGCCATGACAATATTTTCTTTGGTTATGACATCTCCCATTAAATGTAATTACTTCTTCACATTTAAAAAATAATCAATTATGTTATTACTTTTAATTATAGTAACATTATACAATTAACTCCCAATCAACAATCTCCTAGCTATACTTAGTGAGGCAAACAAACTTCCTAGTTTGTTTTAGATTTCATGAGGATCATCAATGTCAACTATGTATGGTATAATCTGATCTTTCATTAAAAGATTGATCATGGCAAGCAACCTCTATTTCTTATAGTTCATAAATTTTGTTTCTACTAATGGTATTGAATTAATAATAATGTCCCATGAGTCATTTCAAACTATTAGGTTTTGAAAAACCTCTAGGTTTGGTAATTGGTTACAATTGCTAGCTTCTCAACATGAAAAATAACATCATTCTTGTTAATCACGTTTGAATGTAGAGATCGAAAAGCTTTTAAAACTATTCTTCTAATTGTTGCAACAAAATTAATAGTCGCTTTTGTTTTGTGAATATAATCTTTCCTTTTGACATTTTTGAAATCCACTAAAAGAAATGCAAATTTGCTTGTATAAAATAGTTGTAATCAACATTTACAACTAAAATTGCTTTAGTTACATAAGTGAAGTCACACCCAACATCTGATTGCAAATCATAACTTAGTATGACATCATCAAATGGACCATGTATGTATACAATCAATGTGTACATGTTCATCCTTTGACCATATGTATAACAATTGTAACTAAGTTTTATTTTTGCAACTACTTTTACAACTATCAAATATCCACACATTATTTGCCACATGTTTAAAATTAAGGTAATTTTAAAGCAATGATTTTAAATGTTTAGAAAATCCATGCCATCAAATACCAATGACTTGTGATGGTGCCACTTAGTGATACCAAAATCCACCATGTGGCATTATGAGGAATTTTGGGTGAGAATTATTTTATTATTCAAACAATGATCTTTGCCATCCATTATGAACATTCATTTTAGATGGTCCTAGATTATGACATGTGGCACAATCTTAGCCCACATATCACTCATGTGATAGTATATTCGACCCTTTATGTTAAAAACTAGGAAATGGGGTAGCCTACAAAAAAAACAAAGTGGATAACACAAATGAGTGGGCGGCCTAGCAATGGGCAAACGAAAAAGACAAAAGAACAAGGTTCATTTATTGCCACAAACAAGCCAAGGCGAAACCCTCGATCAATAGCACAAGATATTAAAGACTATTATTGGGCGATGTTCAAACATGTGGTGGAATCCTTGAAATAATGCGCAAACCTTAAAAAGCCACTTCTAGAACATTACTTTACTAGCCTTTTCAAAGATTTATCAAACAAAGACTTAATTGCCCTATGTGGATTATTAGCAACAAAAATTGGAAAACCCAAAAGAAGATTATATGCAACTTTAGGGAGGTGGGCTTAGGTCCCACAACACAAAAGAAACAAAGTCCTCCAACCCCCTGTGAATCGATGAATGGTTGGATTGTGACCAAAACCAAGAGAAGTGTGAAATAGTTGGAAAAGATGGCACCTAAACCCCTAATGATGAAATAATGTTTGCACAATGCAAGATAATTGCACTATGCAGTACAAATAGTATCTGTAGCATTTATATGTAGAAATCAAATGTAATCAATGGAAATTTGATTGAAACAAAATGGATTTAGTTGTAATTACAAATAAAAATGTATTTTGTTAGTAACAATTTTTATGAAAATAGAGGGACAAATTTGTGATAGTAGAAGCATGAAAAAATAAAACCAATGTGTATTGAATTGAAAAGCAAAATTAAGGCAATAATGAATCAAAAGTTCTACATTTGCATATGCAATTGGTACTTTTCACATAAGGAGAAAGTCAATGTGTTTAGTGTAAAAGATCTAGCAAGATCTAGCAAGATCAATTTGTGATCTAAACAATGGTGTCAAATTTTGAAATGAACAATGGTTGCAAGTGGCACATTCTAAAACATCATGCATTAAATTAGTGATCAACAAGGAAACATTTGCTATGATTGTTGAGATAAATAGTCATTGATCAAATAATGGAATGTTAATAACTAGCCACCATAAATGTTACCATCCCATACACTAAAAGGGACGTTCAAAAATGATAATTACAAAATAGACACAAATGTCCTAAACGATTATATATAATGGGAAAGAGGCATGGTGGAAACAAAAAATTTCCATTGCAAGTGTAGGTTTGAAACTATGAGGATGGCTATTACAACTTTGAGATACTTGCATCTATATTCAATAGAGGATCATAAATAGATGAAAGTGATAGATGCAAATTACAATGTTAGAACGGGATATTGGGCATCGAGAAATAACATGTAGGAATACAAAGCGTATGCCACAGTGATATGGATGTTTGACCCAAATTTTGTGAACTTGTGACAAGTTCCAGGGGACAATTCGTGGCTAACCAAAAAAAATTGAAACTAGAGGACCCGCTTATTATGCCAAGTAGAATATTTGATAGGGATGAGCAAAATGGACCAATATTCATTAGTAGAAGCCACATGCAAGAAGTGGCTAGAGAATGAAAGTGGTCCAAATGATGACGAATATGAATTGCTAATTTTAAATTATAATGCAAACCAAGAAACATTGTTCAACTAGAAAGGAGCCCTAGTGTAGGAGGAAGAAGGAACCCCAATGGAAGAGGAAGGGGAGCTAAAAACACCATTTATCAACATCAAAAGAAGGAGAAGATGTAGAAAGCATGGATAAAGAATGTTGTGGGTCAAATAGCCATGTCATAATTGAATCACGACATCAAGAAAAATGCGGGTCACCATAATATGTCCATGACCATAGGACACATCTAAGTGAGGACCGTTAGAAAAATTATAAGTACCCCATTTTTTGCAAGAATTTGGAATGTCTTGCAAACAACACATGCCATTGTTAAGAAAAAGAAGCTAGAGTTGATAGATGTTGTTTCACAAAATTGATTCACTAGTGCAATGGATATAATTAGCAAGGAACATAGAATAACAAAGTCAAATAAGATGTTAGAGGAAATGAACACTGAAGAGTTTTTTATTTGCCAAAAAACCTTCAAAAAAGTGTTGTGAATAGGCATGTTAAAAATAGTGAAGATAACAAAACAACTTTGTTAGGATGTAGGTATTCGAACATAATCAAAGAATTAATGGTGTTGATGGGTCTAATGTGGCCATCATTTGGTTTGTGTTAATGAAGACCCACCACCATCTCTTTGGCTCATTAATTGGCCCCATTGTATTGAGTTCTTCCAAGCAGGGACGTCATAATTTTCTTTTTTCCCAATTGTTCTTATTACTATTCCAATCATACTTCTTGCCATGTATTTCTAATTCGAATCAATCATTAGGAGTATGGATTGAATGGCAATGGTGTATTTCGATGTTGTTTGGGGTTTACTAAAGTGACCCTATGATATATTTATTGGAAACAACTTGAAAACAAGCAAGAATTGAAACACTCAAGGTTCATGAAATGGAACAATTGTATCAACTAACAAGAAATCACAAAGGTTGTATGCTTCAAATGCTACATTGGAAACAATTTCAATCTTCTTACCTCCAAAAAAAAAAGGTCAAAAATGCAAAGCATCGCACAAGGAAGAGATTTGAAAAATGGTGTACTTTTAATTGTTTTAAACAACAAGGAAGCAAGGATGCAACATCTTTTAATGAAGAAGATGAAAACGAGAAACCAGTCATCATAAAGAAGGACAACCAAGAGTTTAAAGACATATGAACGATTATACTAAATGTGTCCATATTCAAGTTTATCACGCATTGACATCTAAGAATTTTAATCTAGAGTGACAGTGAATTAACATTGTAATCATACAAGTTTAAGATAGGTTCATGATAAATATATCTATTCCATGGTGCACTGTCCATTTATAGGACAATTCATACTTCTTTATGATGTTCATGTTCCCCTTGAGATGGATTATTGTTGGAAAAAGTGGAAGGGATATAATAATTTGTGATTTCCTTCCACCTACATATGCTCAACTCATTTTGATTGCCATATAAATGAAATTTGTCATCTTTTTCCACTGTAATAGATTTGAAGTCATCAATAATGTAATGCATATGAAGTTTGTGATCTGTGTCCACCAGAACAATATTGAACTCATTTGCGATGTGAAAATTGTGATGTACTTGCAAAAGAATGATTATGAACTCATCTGCAAGGTCATATATATGTTAAATTTAGGATTAGTTACAAGATAATTAAAAATCTGAAGTCATTATAGGTAAACCAAGAATTGAATATGAAAATTAAAATTAGTTTGAAACCATTAGTGATAAAATAGAAATTTAATATGGAATTTGTGATTTGTTGCCATCATAACAATTTTGAACTCAATTGCAATGTCATATAAATTATATTTGCGACTTGCTTCCAACATAACAATTTTGAACTCATCTACAATGCCTCATATAAGATATTTATGATATGATTTTAGCATAACAATTTTTGAACTCTTCTCTAGTGTCAAATATATACGAAGGTTATGAACTCCATTATGGGGAACAATGAAATAAATATATTCAACATATGCATACATGTTAAGCACTAACACTTGCTAATATAATGTTAAGAAATGAAACATGGTTACAAAACTTAACAATGTTTATATGCTATGCATCATGGATCTATGGTAGAAGTATAAAGGGATTTTATGCACATGCTAAAACCAAATGTCTTGAAGAGTCAATAATAGTTTTCAAATTTGTAGACAATCTTACGTTGTTATTTTGAATTTGAAGCCTAGTTAGTAAATCACTTATGTTGGATTAAGATTTCATTTGGATTTATGATATGTGCACAATTAATTTGTATTTGTTAGGATTTGTAATTAAAAGTAAATAATCATTTAAATGGTTTGAAATAAGATGTGGAAACATTACGTTGATCAAACCAATTGGAAAAAATGGAACAAATAATGAAGGCTTGAAGAAAAAGCCAAAGTTTAGAGGAACCTATTCTACAATTTCATCTTCAATGTAGTGCAAAACAGAGCTACTATATTTACAACACTTTATTTATACAACTAGAGATGAAATGGTGGAAAAATGATGAGCCATAGCTTCTAAATATTCTAGCAATGAAAGACTTGATGGCGAGTTGGGGAAAGATTCCTCATGTGCAAAAAAAAGGAATTGTCTTCTACCTTGGAGGTGACCAATCTCTGTGTCAAGCAATGGAATGTTAATTATCAAGGCTTGACCAAAAAACCACATTAAATTGTGAAGGTTAAACTTACTCATAATCAAGATCGAAGTCTAGACTTCTTTTAAACATGAACATTTGGGTTGTTATTTTCCTCCTCCGGAACATCAATTTGCTCCTCAAGAATATCCAATAGCAGTTGCAAAAGCTCGAAATAAACATCTCAATCTGGCTCAAGTAGAAGAACATGTCTTCCAAAATTTTGACATGCTCTCAAAAAGTTACTTGCTTCAGGTAGAACCTTTTAATGAGATCTACAATACAAAATGAGAGAGAAAAAAAAGAGCAGAAAAAAAAATTGAAATCAGACAAAGTTAAACGCAAAAGGAGTTGAAAAAGACTTGCGGAAGTATTGATGTCCACCACCAAACTTCCAGGAGATGACAAGGCAAGGATAAGAAATTGGAATGTGTCAAGGTGGATCTCATGTCTAGCTTTAAAAGGCAAGCCACTACTTAACATTGTCATAGTATCTTGAGTGGTCATGTTAAAGAACACATCATCATCCTAAATGCCTCCTAGTTGTGTATCCCTTTAAAAACAAAACTCCCATTCTCATGCACAAGGAGAAGAGCCCGACTCATGAGAGTTTGTGACATATATTAACAAGAGATATGTTAGTATTGAGTTCACACAGACATAGGAAGCCTTGGTGGAGTTTCAAAAAAGGTTTACCTTTTTAATGGGGAATTCCGGATTTGTGCATACTATTGACGACAACAAACTTTGAGTGAATTTTGAAGTTATAGTTATCTAAGTAGGACTTGATGTCTTTCAAAACCTAGAAGTCATCATCTTTAAAAAAGAGGATGGATCCATCCCTTGTAAAATACTTGTTTGCAAATCCAAAAATGGATATAACATAGTTGTCAACTCTTACATTCCACTTGGGAATACTTGAAATAGGGTCTGACACATGTGGGACAGGCAAATTTCTTGGGACTTTAGCAATGATGAGGTTCGCTCTATCCTTTGGGGAGTCCTACAAAAATTGAATACAATCTTGGTTATTGAATATGATAGAAATAGGTAATTTTATGAGGAATAATGTCTCGAACCAATATTACTTTCTTCCAAAAATCCTTTATATCCTAAAAGTCAGGGAGCCATGCATGAGTTGAAACTTTTATCTTCACCAAGGAAGGTTATGTTGAAAGCCTTTGTAACCAGCCCCAGGGTTTTATGGATGGTAGTGAGTATTGGGGTTCGAGTTGGTTAAAGATGAGATCTCCCCTTTGAAGTTTCAAACAATTCCTATACAAGTTTTTTCTTCCTTCTTGTGTGTAATGATGGTTTAGTAGCACAACCCCTCCTATTCTTGAAAGCTCTAGGAGAGTCTTCCTCCTGAACAACACAATTAGCAGATCTTGGAATTCAGAGAACTAAACATTTACATTTTGTTTAGGGTTTTCAATGTTAATTGGAGTTTGCATTGCCCTTGGAGTGCTTGAAACTTGAACATCTTTCTTTTTCTTCTTCTTCTTATCAATATCCTCCTTGTTTCCTTGAGAGGATGCAAGCTTCTCTAAGAATCTCAGATCAAATTTCTCTCACTTTGACCTTTCTGAAATAAGAATGCAATCTAGAAGACAATTGAGGTACCAACCAGAACAAGGCAGATGAGAGGAGTCCCAACTTCTGACAAGCTCCTTTTTGTACATAATGTTGTCAGACTTCGGATCGCACCAAATGCTAAAGAGTCCAAGCATTTTTTGAATGGCCTTTTATGGAAGCAATACTCGGAAAAAGTACTTGTGAAATTCAATTGGTAGATAGTCAAATGAGAATTAGGCACAAAATGACTCTCGACATTAACCAATGAAAACAACTTGGGAAATGTTTAGTCGGTGCCAATTGAGCTCCAACCTAGATATATTGGATATGCTGAAGGTTTACAAGACCAATGGATCACAATTGGCATCAACTAAACCCCTTTTGAGAGGTAGTGAACCTTTCTAATTGATCTCATTTGGCACTGATTAAGTCTTAGTAGAAGCAATTGGGTCCTTCTCAAGACTTTAGTGACACCAACTAATTATAAATAAAAGGATAGTGTTATCTCAAGCAATATATCATTAATAACTATTATCAGTCGACACTAACTAAATCTTGATTGAGTTCTTTTGAATCAGAATTAAGTTATCTATAGCCATATATGGCTCCAAAATATTTGAAACATCAAATGCAAAGAATGGAGCCTTAGAGCAAGCCTCAATAATGGAATGACTCAATGCAAATTATTGATGAGTTCATAAGATTTTTCGCATGTAAAACACATGCTTCAATGCTTCCTTTGTTCAAGTTTGAAGCTCCCACATCTTTTGTTGTGTGATACCATCTTTCACTTTGAACTCCCGGTAGAGCGCCAATTCTTGCAACTCAAGTCTCCACTTTTGAATATAGTCTAAGAAAGATGGAACCTTCATTGATTGATTAATGGTGACATTGAGGTCCTTTGTTGTGGAGTCAAACAACTTGATTGCCTCCACCTCTAGCTCCAAAATTCCAAGAAGATGTCCATAAAGTTAAAAGATGATTGGCATTCCAAAAACGATGTCGAGATCTATTCATGGAAAACAAGAATAAGAAGTAGTTGAAAATCAAACCTAATGCCAAAAATGTGGCTTTGTGAAACCATTTATCGAAAGTGGCATCTAGAAATCTTTGCTTTGGGAATTTTTGAGCTTCCCTAAAAACTCCAAATTGATTAATCCATTGCCTAAACCAAAAAAGTTTTTGGTCTATACTAACACAAGTTGAAACTAACATTTATAGTTTTCAGTAAGCATTTTTGGCTTTGATTCATATCGTAATGAATTTGAACATCCTGCAAGAACTCTAGGCCCAATGAAGGATCACATACAAGAAGTTGCTTGTGGAAAGCGGTCATGTGCTCCTTTGCAGATTATGTCCATAGCCTTCTTGCTCAAGGTCTCCAGTCAGTCAGGGTCTTTCAAAGCTCGGTCAATAACATCCGCATAATAAAGTTGATGGGTAGTATCAACTACCATGGCTAGCTCCTTCTAAAAAGTTAAAATAAGATTAGTGGCCTAAAACTAAATTCAACATTTTAAAGATGGTATTGAATTTGGAATAGTAGAAGGAAATTGTTTCACCTTGTACATATAATGAAAAAAGACCTCCTATGTGAGACTATACCAAGTCTTTCATGTCTTGGGCTCGCACTTTTGAAATTGTTTGTTTGCAATGACCTCTTTAAATTATTGCAAGGGTATCATTCCAATACTTTGGATTCTAAAAAACTCATGGACCAGAGATGGCCTCACATGGTCCAATTCAATGAACCTGATTGCCATAGTGACAACAAAAGTCAATGCTATATTGAAATCTTCAAGGTGAGGAATAGATGGAAATGAAAGAACAAAGCAAGCTTACTTGTTAAGCTCCATCATTGTTGTGAGGAGCTCCACTAGGCCACTTTTGTTATCAAGCACAAAATTGTCCACACATGTGTTAATTCGCATCAAATGGACGTACTTTCTTTATATATGGGAACCAAGCTTGAAGTTTGTGGTTCATGTCCCAAATGTAGAACATTTTCCCAAACAACGACTTGAGATCTAGGTCCCCTTGTAAGAACTCCTCAAATCTATGGTTCTTTTCCTTCTAGAGAGGCCCCCATGATGACTCAACAATTGAAACAACAATCTCTTCACCCTACCAATTTGTGGGGGAAACAAATAAGACCTTCTCCCCTTACTTATAACCCATTTGAAAAGCATGTTCCATTTTTAGCACATCAATTTTTAAAGTAGGATTGACAATGGGCATGGTAATGCACCTGCACAATGGAATCACTACTACAAAATGTGGGTGTAATTCACTAGTCCCCGTTCACTAGACCAATGAATTCATTGAAAATCCAGTGAAATCACTTGGCATACATGGACACCTTTTGTTCATTTGGGATTTTCGCTTGGGATAGATCTTGAATTTCTCCAAGACCTTATTTGTGTTGAACTTGTTTTTGCTTTGGATCCCTTGGATTACATTCTCACATGATATTAGAATGACTACACAAACAATCTATGAAATTTAATAGTCAAATCTTTAATGAAAATTGATGTCTTGTAATTCCTCTATTGAAAATTGGATAATTATGTATTATTCACCAGTAGATTAATGGCTTATGTAAACTAAAGAAAGTAGACCAACTACAATGCAATTTTGCAAAGGAACCTAACCATCTAAAGAGGGATGTGTTTGTAATGTTAATCAATGTCGACTAATTGTTGATGAGACCTTATCCAAGCACCTCCTAGAAAGAAGTACATCAACAAAAATGACTCCAAGTTTGATGCAAATCAACATTAGGAATTAATTAACATAGAATGGTAGTGTTTCAATCATTAGTCATCACCTATTAACTGTTTGTGAAACATTCTTACCACACCTCCTTGACAAATAACAATGACTCTCATTTGGTTGGAAATTGTCATTAGAAGCAACCTTTGTAGTGATGGTAGTGTTAGTTAGTGTTGATTGATGCTCTATTTACATTCTAACCAAACCTCTTAAAGAGATTTAGACATCAAATTCAGTTATGGTGGTACCAATGTAGGGAAATTACCCTTGGTCAACACCAATCGAGGTCAAATTGTCATACTAAAACATATTTGTGAGCAAAATGAGGAAAAGAGAATTGAGTTGAAGGTTTAAGACCCACCTCTTGTTGAGTTGCAAATGCATAAACCCCAAGTATAGGTTGTGTATCCATAACAAAGAGGTGTTGCAAATTAACCTAGAGAATGGAAGCATTATAAACAACACAATATTTTTAGACAACCCTAAACTAAACGTTGACAATTGAGACAAATAATTGAATTAAGATGCTTAAGAAATATCATTATTTGGAGAGATTTACTTCTCTATAGTCTAGAACTTGTACAATCAAATCCAAATTCTTTTCCTTGTTTACATCATGCTCATCAAAATGTCGCAAATGGTGAGTTAATTTTCTATGTCACAGCCAAAATGAAAATCTCAAGATCTTAAGTTGTAAATGGAAAACATTGTTGGTAATATAAGAAACATATCGCAGGTTCTATAAGAAATAAATCGCCAATTGTAGAAAAAAAAATCGCAGGTTCTATAAAAACAAATTGGTGGCTATATAAGAAACAAAATGCATGTTCTACAAAAATCGATTCTATGGTTTTCTTATAGACAAATCGTTAACAAAACCCTGACTAAATCATTTACACATATAATAATCAACCAAGCTTGAAATGCGTACCTTTTCCAGCATCAAGTTTGGATCCAATGTTTCCAAACCCTATGCACTAGATTATATGCAAGTTGTCAAAAGGTGTTGAAAGAAATCCAAAACCATAAATCCTAGAATCCTAAAACCTTAAATCATGAAATCCAAAACCCTAAATTGTGGAACCTTGAATCCCCAAATCTTGGTGCCTGAACCTTAAATTTTGGAACCCTAAAACCTTAAATCCTAATGTCGAAACCCTAAATCCTAGATCCTTAAAACCCTAAATCATGGAACCTTAAACCCTAAATCACGGAACCCCTAATCCTTACATCCACATACCCTTAACCCAAAATCCTAAAATCCAAAACCCAAAATCTTATAACCCTAAATCTTGTAACATTAAATCCTGGTAACCTATAACCCTAAATCTTGTAACTTTAAACCTTAAATCTTTTGACCCTAACCTTAATTGTTAAATTTTATAACCTTAACCTTAAATCATTTGAGAAAACTCCCCATGGATGTCGATATCATTAGTTCATGAAAGCTCCATGGATTTCCAAAGTTTCAATCCATGTTTTGTTTAGACCTCATAGTTAGTGTCAACTAAGCTAATGCACCCCTAAATTCTTAGAAAGACTCAAATGCAAGTCCCAAAGTGAAAACAATGGAAGGAGTTGGGGCATGTTCCCTAATTTGCAACACTTTTGGGGTGAGAAAGGTGTGCTGGAGTTTTGGGATGGGGATTAGGATGAGTGACAAGTGAGTCAATTATTCATATGGATTTATATAAACCACACAACAAGTCGGTTAAGGCATAGTTGGAGCACATATGAACCACAAGCATACATGGACTCACAAGATTCACCATGGCTCGGACTTGGGGGAAGCCACCACTTTCCCCCTTATAATATTTTCTATGATTTGCCATGAGGGCTGCACCCTATTGGAAACAATTTGAAAACAAACAAGAAATGAAATATTCAAGGTTCATGAAATGGAACAATTGTATTAACTAACAAGAAGATTACAAAGGTTGTATGTTTCAAATGCTACAATCACAAAACTATGACTTGCAACAAGTAACAAAGCTTAAAGGTTTTATGTCCACTCAAAAACCATGAAAGGAGAGAATGAAACACTACTAAAAAAAACTCCATTATATACTATCTCCTAACCCTAAAGTAGCCGCCACTTAACCTTAACCTAGCCGCCACCAAACCTTAACCCTAGCCACCACCTAACCTTAACCGCCACCAAACCCTAACCCTAGCCGTCACTAACCTTTAAGTAATTTCCATTTCTAAACCCTAACCTAACTACTACAAGGATGTGAATACTATTCAACCTTTTGATGAATGTTTAACACATTCATCAATATTGAGAATTAGAAACAAATAATATTTCTAACACATCCGAATGTCATTTTTCCTAGGACTCCTAAGTGAGGAATCTCGAAATTCCCAAAATTGGGGTTCCCTTCATTTTGGAAGCCCATAACTTCTTGTGCAGACCTTTGATCGAGGCAAGGTTTAAAGAATTTTTTTAGCCCTTGTCAACAGTTTTTCAACAGTATGTGGCACACCACCTACATGCACGCACGTAATTCAGGCCAATTCTTGACTTTTAATGGTCGAGAATCAAATTAACACTTTGATTCCTAGCTTTTCTTTCAACCATAACTCATGTTATAAGTACTCAAATGGATCATGCAAGCCCATTTTAAACATTTATGCCTTAAGAGCTTTCCAATGGTATAAGGAAATGTTTAATCCAATGAATTTTAACCCTTCAAATTACTTTTTGAAAATTCAAGACTCCATAGGGACTCCAACTCCCAAAGTGGGAGCCCATTTGGGAATGTGTGCGTTCATTCCCTAACACTCTCTCACACTCCTAGGAGTATGAATGTCAGGAGTATGAATGTGACTCCTGGGTTGCATTCTTGGACACACCTTTTCCATGTTTTTGCTTTGGTCACAAACCCAAGTTAAAGTCATGACATAAGCACCCACATTGGTGTGGTTGTAATAAAGATTTGGAGGGCACCCCGAGATTGACCACTTGACGTTTGCACGTCTTTTTAAGTGCACTTGATAACCTAAAAAGAATAATCTTGAATTTGGAAAAAATCGCAAAATTGGAGCTAAGGATTGTTGAACTTTGTAGTGCGCACTATGTAGAGCACACAAGCTCAACTCGAAATCAAGAAAGCTAGACATCATGTCCATTCTGGAAGGTTTTTGGAACCCAAAGCTGTGTTGGTCTTCTACGCTTGATGAGCACTCAATTTTGGCTTTAGATATGAGATTATTTGATCTTTCCAAAACCAGACCTAAAGAAACCTTCTTCCTTAATGAACTAGACACCCTCCCCTATTGTAAGGAGGTTCCTTGAGCTCTGAGGTGCACTTTATACAACCCAACAACTCAAATGATTGCATTTTGCTTATGAGATCATATGCCTTGGTTCATCTTGGAAGTTCCCAGTTAACGTTGATTGAGTGCCCCCAAAGTTTTTTTGGTTCGTGAAATCTCTTGAGAACCTAGAGGTGGTTTCAAATCTGAATTTCTCTAAAAGATCAATCTAGAAAAATACATATACAAACTTGATTTTTTGAAGAAAACTATTAATTAATACTATTCCAAATAGTTTCGTTGAGCTCTTTGGTGCTCTGCATATCATTGAAAAGCTCCAATACGCACTTGAGAGCTCTAAACAATAATCTTATCCAAGTGCATATGGAGTTCATGCATTGCCGTCAAACGACCATTGTGTGAACATTCATTTGAAAACTCTTCCAAAGTCTAAAAAATAGTTTAATCTTTCTAATGTCAAAATTGAACTTGAAATCAAAAATGAAAATGGAAGAGTAACTTACTTCTTGGGTTGTGTTAGTCTGAGTTAGAGATGGCTCTATTTGAAAATTTAAAACAAGCAAATCTACAACCTTGAAAAATTGTCCTACAAGTCTAAAAAACTTTAAAAATGCTCATTTTTCATGAGAAAATGAATACATTAAACTTACCTCCTCTATCACTTCTTGGTGCTACAATTGAAGGCTTCTCTTCCTTGATTTTGCCATTTGCTTTCTTTTTGAATGTTGCTTTAAACTCGTCCACAGAAAAAATGTCCCTTGTTAGAAATACTATTCGTTTCTAATTCCCAATGTGGATGAATGTGTTAAACATTCATCAAAAGGATGAATAGTATTCACATCCTTGTAGTAGTTAGGTTAGGGTTTAGAAGTGGAAACTACTTAGGGTTTGGCGGTGGCTAGGGTTAGGGTTTGGTGGCGGCTAGGGTTAAGGTTTTGGTGGCGGCTAGGTTAAAGCGGCGGCTAGGGTTAGGGTTTGGTGGCGGCTAGGTTAGGGTTAAGTGGCGGCTACTTTAGGGTTAGGAGATAGTATATAATGGAGTGGTTTTGAGTTCTCTTTCATTCTCTCCTTTCATGGTTTTGAGCGCACATAGAACCTTGAGAATAAGCCTTGTTAGTAGTTACAAGTCATAGTTTTGTGATTGTAGCATTTGAAGAATATAACCTTTGTGATTTCTTGTTAGTTAATACAATTGCTTCATTTCATGAACTTTGAATGTTTCATTTCTTGCTTGTTTTCAAGTTGTTTCCAATATCCCTTTCCTTGTCTTAGGTTTTGACCACACTATTGTGTGTTCTTCTTTCGACATTTGCAAACTTTTGTATGAGTTAGATCTAGTTTTATTTCAACAACTTGTAATTATAATGCCATTTGTTACCACTCAAATTCAATAACCCTATTGTTATTGTGCATTATGAATGGTCAGAGTTTTCCAAGAAACCATGATAGTTTGTTGATGCCATTCCAACCTTTCTATTCACGCTAACCAATTTGTAACTAATTATGTTATTTTTTGAAGTTCGACAAAATATTGTCAGCCGTTTTTAATGTACATGCATACTAGTTTGTAATTGTTAAGTGGTTGTTGGAATGTAAATTGATGGTGATTAGTGTTCTGGTCTTCTGGCATGAAATCAATTATCAACCCTACTAATGTTCCTACCAATATTTTCCACCATGTTATGCACTTTATGGCTTGGCAATAATTGTAATCAAGGCTAGCCTAATAATGTAATGTTTATAACATTTGGCAAACATGTTCTTAATTTTTCTTAAATTAGGTTATATAATTGAACCTTAATAATATTTAAGAATGTGTGTTTAGGTGGGTTATGATTCGTGTTGTGATATCAATTCTTATTTTTCCTACACACATGTCCATGTAGTTTTTACTTTATAAACAAATTGTTTATAATTTCTTTTTGTTCCATTAATGATTTGATAAAAAAAAATACCATTAATGTTGACAAGTTTTTATAGAAAATAAATAGATTACGACACATAACTTTTGTAAGGCTTCCACCAATATTTTTTTAGGTTCAAATTTACTAACATTGGGTTACTAAAAATTGGGATTTCTTGGATGGGGTTATTGTTTACAAATAGTGGGAGAATTAAGGATGTCACTGGACATGATTCATATCATGGGATTTCACATAAGTTTCATGTTTTTTTTGCATTCTACCACCTTGAGCATATTTATTTATTTTTTGGGAAAATTGGACATATAATAATTTGGCGATGAACATTCCATTCACAAAACTATGACTTGCAACTACTAACAAGGCTTGAAAGTTCTACGTGCACTCAAAACCATGAAAGGAGAGAATGAAAGACAACTCAAAACCACTCCATTATATACTATCTCCTAACCCTAAAGTAGCCGCCACTTAACCCTAACCTAGCCACCACCAAACCCTAGCCATAGCCGTCACCAAGCCCTAAGTAGTTTTCACTTCTAAACCCTAACCTAACTACTACAAGGATGTGAATACTATTCATCCTTTTGATGAATGTTTGACACATTCATCAACATTGGGAATTATAAACGAATAATATTTCTAACATTCCCATTCTATGAAGTTTCTAATTTGAACATGTTTATCAACTTATGATGTCGTTCTTTGGATAATGCCTTGGTAAGGACATCCGCCACCATGTGTTCCGTTGGACAATATTCAAATCGAACTTCTCCATTTTCAACTCGTTTTCGAACAAAATGATGTTGTACATCAATGTGTTTTGTTCGTGCGTGGTGAGTGAGATTTTTGGTCAATGATATTGCACCTTGATTGTTGCATCGAATCACCATCACTTTATTCTCCTCCATGTATCCTAAGTCCATCATCAATTTTGTTATCCATATGGCTTCTTTTGTGACTTGTGTGTTTGCCATGTATTTCGCTTCCATGGTGGACAATGCTATTATAAGTTGTCGTTTGCTACTCCAAGAAATGGCTCCCCCTTCAATCATGAAAACAAACCCTATGGTGGACCTCTTATATTCAAGATCACCACCCCAATCCGCATCACAATATCCAAGCAATTCCTTGGATGGTGTTGCATCGAATTGTAATTTCATTTGCAACGTACTTTGCAAATATCGAAAGATTCGTTTGACAGCCATACAATGCTCCATGTTAGGGTTCACCATGTGTTGACTCAACACACTTATTGGGTATGCCAAGTTGGGTCGTGTGCACAACATGTCATACATCAAGGACCCAACCGCTTGTTGATATGGAAATCCCTTTGATTCATCATTTCCATTCGCATTCTTTTGTAACTTCACTTTGGGATCGAATGGAACTCCAATGGGCTTACATTCTTCCATTCAAAAACGCTTCAATATTTCCTTAAGGTATTTGATTTGGTTGATGCGTAGGAGTCGTTCATCACAATTCCTTTCCACCTCCATCCCCAAAAAGAAATGCAACTCCCTGAGGTCCTTCATTTCAAACTTTTGACTCAATTCCTCTTTGATTTGCAAAAGTTTGTTTTCATCGTTGCACACCAAAATGAGGTCATCCACATAGACCACAATGAAAAACTTCACATCTCCCACTTGTGCAACATACACACTAAGATCGGCCTCACTTTTCATAAATTCAATGTTTTTGAGAAATGCATCTAACTTTTGATTCCATGCCCTTGGAGATTGTTTCAAACCATACAAGGACTTGTGGAGTTTACACACGAGATGTTCACCTCCTTGGTGCATGAACCCTTGAGGTTGCTCCATGTAATTTTTTTTTAAAAACTCGCCATTGAGAAATGCAGTTTTCATGTCCATTTGATGGATCTCCATGTCTTCCAAGGCCACTAATGCGAGAATACAACGAAAAGATGTAAACTTTGTGACAGGCGCAAAAGTTTCATTGTAATCCACTCCGTAGGTTTAGGTAAAACCTCTTGCCACTAATCTGGCCTTGTAGCGTTCCACCTCCCCATTTGCGCCTTGTTTGATTTTGAACACCCATTTGTAAGAAATGGGTTTCCTATCGGCGGGAAGTGGTACTAAAGTCCATGTGTTGTTTGTCATGAGGGAATCATATTCTTCTTGCATCGCACATTCCCACTCCTTGGAATTTTCACATGTCAATGCTTTTTTAATATTTTGGGGCTCCTCCAAAACTGCAACCGTGGCACGCTTCACCTCCTTGGTAGCAATCCACCAATCCCGGGGCCATTCCCTTCGTTACCTTTGAGGTCTTTCCCTTGGCACATCTTGTGAAGGTTCCCTAGAGGAGTTATCATTTGAAACAACAAATTCTTCTTCTGATGAAGAACTTGGTGTGGATTCATTTTGCACACCTTCCATTCTTGTTTCATGCAAAGGTGTATCTTGACTAAAGGTCAATGGTTTTTCTTCTTCAACTTCTTCATGCACAACTACATTTTCTTCTTTCTTGGGATGGGGCACACCACCTATTTCCTTTGACCCTTCAATGAACACGACATCTCTACTTTTGATGATTCTCTTGGTTTCTACATACATTAAGTGATACACTTTGGTGCCTTCGTAATATCCTAAAAACACACAAGGCATGGACTTGGACTATAATTTGGTCCTCTTTTCATCAGGGACATGTGCAAAAACTTTACAACCAAAGACTCTCTAATGGGACACATCGGGTTTCCTACCACTCCATGCTTCTTGAGGAGTCTTGGAATCAAGGGCCTTGGTTGGACATCGATTTTTGATGTACATTGCCATGTTCATCGCTTCGCCCCAAAATTCAAGATTTAACCCTTGTGCAAGAATCATGCTTCTTGCACATTCCATGATGATTCTATTGGCACGTTTCGTAACACCATTTTGTTGTGGGGAATAGGGTGCACTCGTTTGTCGTTGAATTCCACATTTTGTAAGAAATGCATCAAATTTCTTCGACACAAATTTTCCTTCATTGTTGGATTGTAACACTTTGATTTTGTGACCAATTTCGTTCTCCACCAACGCCTTGTATTGTTTGAATTTTTCAAACGCTTCTCCTTTGGCCTTCAAAAGATAGACATGAATCTTCCTTGAGAAATCGTCAATGAAAGTGAGAAAGTATCATGCTCCACCATGCGATGTAGTCCTCATTGGCTCGCACACATCGGTGTGGACAATCTCCAAAAGTTGTGAAGCCTTTGTTGTTCCGTCCTTGGGAAATGATGTTCTTTGATGTTTGCCTTTGACGCATCCTTCACAAATGTGATGTAACGGCACTTTTTTCAAATTCATGCCATCCACCATGGCATCTAATTCCTTAAGGCTTGCCATGTTGAGATGGCCAAGTCTTTCATGCCAAAGCATCGCACCTTCTTTCAAAGAATTTATAATGTGTGTCGTGTCCTTACGCACATTCACATTAAGAAGGTACAAGTTTTTGTCCCTTCGTGCTTGCACCACAACAACTCCTCGAGCATCGTGGACCTTATAACCATCCTTGTCAAACTCCACTTTGAAACCTTCGGAAATGAGTTTACTCACCGAAATGAAACTATTTTTCATTTTTGGAACATGAAGAACTTGGGTGGTGATTGTGTGTGTCAATTTACCTCCCACTTGCATTGTGGCTTTGATGTTCCCTTTGCCAATGGCCTCCAAAACGTTGTCATTACACATGAAGACCTTCCTTGAGGAAATGCGCTCGTATGTGGTAAACCATTCTTGTTCGAATGTCATGTGTTGGGTTGCACCGGAATCCACAATCCAATCATACATGGTATGATCATTGGCACTCAATGCCACAACAAACATTTGCTCGTGATCTTCACAAGCTTGATTAATTTTTTATTTTCCATCATTTTTCTTCTTCAAACAATTTTTCACAAAATGTCCCGATTTCTTACAATAGAAACAAAGGTTCTCGTTTGACTTGTGAGTTTTGTTCACTAATGCGGTAGTCTCGGAACTGTCACACTCTTTTCTTTTGGACACTTCGTGAAGCAACCTTGTTACAATGAATTAAAGATCTACATCTTTTGTGGACATTAACTTCAAGCTTGTGACTAAGTTATCAAAGGATGGAGGAAGGCTCATGAGGAGTACCATGTAAACATCTTCATCGGTATGTTCATTTCAATGGAACGTAGTTGGTTCACAAGGGCTTTCACCGTGTTGATGTGCACAAGCATGTCATCCCCTTCTTGCATTTTGATGGTGAAGAATCTCCTTCGTATTGGAAACAAGTTGAAAACAAGCAAGAAATGGAACACTCAAGGTTCATGAAATAGAATAATTGTATTAACTAACAAGAATAATACAAAGGTTGTATGCTTTCAATTGATGCAATCACGAAACTATGGCTTGCAACAACTAACAAAGCTTAAAGGTTCTATGTGCACTCAAAAACCATGAAAGGAAAGAATGAAAGACTATTCAAAACCACTCCATTATATACTAACTCCTAACCCTAAAGTAGTCGCCACTTAACCCTAACCTAGCCGCCATCAAACCCTAACCCTAGTCGCCGCCAAACCCTAACCCTAGCTGTTGCCAAACCCTAACCTTAGCCACCACCAAACCCTAACCCTAGCCGCCGCCAAACCCTAACCCTAGCCGCCGCCAAGCCCTAACCTTAGCCACCACCAAGCCCTAAGTAGCCTCCACTTCCAAACCCTAGCCACCACTATTCAACCTAACCTAACTTAACTACAATAAGGATGTGAATACTATTCATCCTTTTGATGAATGTTTCACACATTCATCAACATTGGGAATTAGAAACGAATAGTATTTCTAACACCCCCACTCTATGAAGTTTTTAATCCGAACATGCTTATCAATTTGTAATGTCGTTCTTTTGGTAATGCCTTGGTAAGCACATCTGCCACCATCTCTTCCGTTGAACAATATTCGAACATAACTTCACCATTTTCAACTCATTCTCGAACAAAATGATGTTGGACATCAATGTGCTTTGTTCAAGCATGTTGCGTGGGATTCTTCGTCAATGATATTACAGCTTGCTTGTCACATCGAATCACCATCGCCTTCTTCTCTTTCATGTACCCTAATTCTTTCATGAACTTTTTCATCCATATGGCTTCCTTGGTAGCTTGTGTACTTGCCATGTATTCAGCCTCTATCGTTTACAAGGCGATTGTGGGTTGTCGTTTGCTATTCCACGAAGTGGCTCCACCTCCCATCATTAATACAAACCCTGTGGTGGATCTCCTATCCTCAAGGTCACCGGCCCAATCCGCATCACAATATCCGACCACATCTTGGGGTGATAATCCTCCAAAGCGTAATTTGAATTGCAATGTGCCTTGCAAGTATCGAAAAATGTGCTTCATCGCAATCCAATCTTCTAGGCTTAGATTGGCCACCGCAATCCAATCTTCTAGGCTTAGATTGACCACGCTTATTGGGTATGCCAAATCAGGTCGAATACACAACATGGCATACATCAAGGATCCCACAGCTTGTTGATAAGGAACCTTCACCATTTCGTCATCCTTGTTCACATTCTTCTTCAACTTCGTCTTGGGATCAAGTGGCACTCCGATGGCTT